>Ga0208792_1000467_pt1 | contig 15446 bp, 19 predicted proteins | sample 14_taG_FD_184087 | JGI IMG/M metagenome (GOLD analysis project Ga0208792, IMG submission 184087) | Marine viral communities from the Subarctic Pacific Ocean - 14_ETSP_OMZ_AT15311 metaG (SPAdes) (version 2) | ecosystem: Environmental > Aquatic > Marine > Oceanic | place: Pacific Ocean | collected...
CAGTCCAATTATAACGCTCAAACCTTACAACGTCAACCCCTGTCATGGTAGGACTACCTGCAGATGATACTGCTTGCCAACCCTTGACTGTAGGTGTACTTGCTACTGTACCTGTTGCAGTAGATGTGCCACCTGTAAGTACATTACCTGTAGCAAAAATATTACTAGGCAATTTACCAAAGTCTACTACAAGAGCATTAGCGGTTCTAGATATTACAGTACCTGTTGCTGCTACTACAGTTGCATCTCCTGAACTAACTACACCTGTTACCGTTTCACCTACAGAAAAACCAGAGCCTTGCCCTGATCCTAGTGCTACATCGTAGTAGTGGTTATACCAATGTAAGTAGTTATTTCCAGAGGACGGTTTTCTACAACCAAGTATTCCTTGATTTATTTCACCATTTACATTAAGACCTAAAACTTTACCAGTACCGGGAAGTGTACCGTAAGAGTTTGCATAGCCGCTTATACGTCTGTAACCACCCTCTAAAGATGGCTCCATGTTAATTAGACGTACTGCACTGCCTGACAAAGAGTTACTTTGAGTAAGTGGGTCAACGTTAGTAACAAGACCCCCTGCACAAACAGAGACATATGTTTGTAAAGCGTCAGCCATACTTATACTCTATCAGATATAGTGTTATAGGAAGACCTTTGTATTACAGTAGAAGATACATTTACGGGTTGATCAACAACAAGCCTACGCATCATCTTAATACCGTCTTCAAATTTTTGACTATGTAAGGACGCACTCTGTTCATTAGATCTAAACATCATCATGTACATCATAGCACCGTCAATAATAACGTGCTTAAAACGATCAGGTATTAATGTTGTATCATCATAAGTTACAAGATCTGCAGGGTACTTCCAGTATCTATATTCTACTACATAGGCTGCATTTGGAATAGGCGTAACGCCAAACTTTGTATCTTGTGTCATGTATACATAGCGAGGGCTAGTTCTCCCACCCTCACCACTAGTATCTTCTATAGCTCTGTAATTTGAAAGATATTGATCATACGTAATTAATTCTAGTTTTTGTGGTGTATTGTTTTCTGAAGTAAGTTGTTTAATATAAAATGTATCCCAGTCGGCTTTAGAATAGTCGGCAGGAAAAGAATAAGTATTAGTTCCAGCAGCTAGTGTATGTTCGTATGTTACCAAAGTAAAAGGCCACTCTTGAGCATCCTGAAGCATCTGACGGATAGATGAGTTAATGGAATCCTTAGCCAGTGCCTGAACGTTCTTAACGTTAGGAAAGTCTGCTTGGTCAATTTGAACTTCATTCAATCGACGTAAGAGTTCGTTAGTTAGACTGAGGAAAGTACTCATTGTTATAGCCTTTTAGCAGGTGTAAAGTATAGTCTAGAAGAAAGTGTAGCATCAAAATTATGTGAAGAAGTATGTCTAAATAATAAGACCTTATCACCTGCATGTAAAAACAAAGGTCCACCACCAATAAACTGAGTATGGTTATTACCTGCTATAGACTCTTCACCTACTAGCATGTGGTAAGTGTTGTCATCTGCATGGTATACTTGTATTCCGATATTAGATGTTGAACTATCTTCATTAGCTACCATAAGAAAAACTATTTCAGCTTCGTGACTTTCAGGGCAAGTAAACAATACAGTAGCATTATTAGGATTACTAGTGGTACTAGCAGAGTTACCTGTAACCGTAGCAAACTTGCTTGCTGTCCTGAAGTTAATACCTGCCATTATTTAACTCCTAGATAGCCTAAAGGGGCCACTCGAAAGCAGCCCCTAAAGTTAAAGTATTTATGCGAGCAGATCACGATCTACTTCAGCGGCTGCTCCTGTAGCACCCATTGGGGCATATACTACAAAGAACTTATATGAACCTGCTGAAGGGGCGTTAGAACCCGCAAGCAGTGCAGTGATTGTTGTATCTGCAGTGGTAACATTTGTGATGCCATTTACTGTAGTAGTAGTAGCACCCAAAGTCTTTGCACCATTGATGTCTGCAGTTCCTAGCATATCGGTGTCACCACCTGTTACGCCATATGAAACCGCATTAGCACCACCAACAGTAGCTGCTGCAGTACACTCAGAACCAGCAGCAAGAACTACGCAGTTGCGTGGTACTGTGCCAATATCATGAGTTGAGCTAGTGGTCAAGTCACCGTGAGCAATCACGGCTGTCTCGATACGAACTGGAGATTGTAAAGCCATTTTCAGTTCCCCCTTAAGCTGCGTTATATTTGGCAGTTACAAGACCTTCAGGACGAAGAATCTTCCTACCATATAGATGCATACCACGAACAATGTCAGCGAAGCTGTCAGGGTCACGATACGTTTCAGTCTTGTTGATTTGCTCAGCAGTTGCTACAGCAGAATCATGACCAGCAACTAGTACACCATAGTTAGTGTTCTGGTTAGCTGAACCAGTTGTACCCGGTCCTGTACCCACTTTAGGTAGGTTTGAAGATGTGTACACACGGAAGCCATGAAAGTTGTTCAAGACCAAGCCATTGCGAAGACCACCTGATTCACCATAATCTGAGTTCATGAGGCGGCTGTCCTCGTCACGCAAGATTTCCATGAATACCGGGTCAACTACCAGCCAGCGCCCTTGAGTATCAACTTGTTGTTGATCCAACAAACGTGCCATACGAGCTACAACCATTGCTGGTGAAGCTGTTGCAGTTGGGAGTGCAGTAGCGCCTGGCAAACGTGCAGCTAGTGGGATCGAATGATCGCCAGCAGAAGCCGTTGAAATGTTACCAAAGTCACTCTTTTTCAGTTTCATGCTTGATAGCAATTCATCTGAACCTGCAGTAGTTACAGCTTTAGAACCATTAACTTGGTCATTTACTGTATCGGCTTGTGCGTGTAATGCTGACTGTTTGAAGCCTGACAAGTAGCCAAGTACTTCTTGGTCATACTGATCAGCTAAACGATAAGCTGCACGATCTGTTGCAAGCTGCATGAAATTGACGTGGGAGTGGGCTTCTTCGATATCGTCCATTTTAAAAGCAAAATAGTTAGCTTTATCAACGACTAACGAGAAATCCTCATCGTCTAAGTCTTGTGCTGAAACCTGTGTTCCACGAGCGTAGCTGCTCACAGAAATTTCAGGCTCTTTAATAATTTTGACTGTATCACCTTGTGCAGCGATCTCACCAAAATAATCAGAGTTCGTAATATCTCCACATACGGTAGATTTACGGAAAGCAAGTTGTACCTGCTTTGAGTAGATTACTGGGCTAAAATTGCCGTTTGGCAAATTCCCGTAACCACCTGCTGTTGTAAAAGCCATGTTAATATCCTCCATAGATGTTTGGCTTATGATTAAGTAAGCATAAACACTGTGTAAGAGGCTGTTCTTTCTAGGGTGCGATTTGTTCCTCAGTTGGCCTACGTTGGAACTATCGGGCCTGTACTTGATCAGGTAAGTCTTATCTTAGTAGTTTTGGCTCAGTTGTAGTAGGAATACAAAGGTAGCTAATTTAATAGGGCTTTATATTCCTTTAGTTAACATACATAGTTATATCACATATCTATGCATTGTCAATAGCTTTTTAACGTGCACCCCCAGAAATATCATAAATAAATTTACCACTACGGATAGCTTCCATGATAGCATCTGAGTTTGCTTCGTATTCATGCGTAGACATCTTCTGCACTTGTGACTCACGAATATGTCCTGCTGGGTTATCGTTATCTGGTTTAGTTGTACGCTTAGTTACAACTGCAGAGGCTGCATCTTTAGTCTTACGCCGCTTACCTTTAACGTCCATTCCGTTATCAACCTTATATAGATCAATAACTCGTATAACTGATTTAGGGTCATCTTGGTTCTCATATAGAGCGTCCTGTACCCACTTAGGTTGTTCACCAGCCCAGTCATGAAATGCATCACTACCACGTAGATCATCAAAGTCTGTGTGCATAGTGCGGATCTCATTCTCAGCTTTAGTGCGCTGGGCATCAGCATTCATCTTATCAATCTGCTGTAGGCGCTCATCAGCGTGGCTAAACTTCTCTTGAGCTTTCTTCTCAGCGATTGTTTCTACTATGCCAGCAATCTCAGGATACTTCTTAGCCCACGCATCAATGCTCTCATCACTCGTAGGTGGACGCACAGTACCGTTCTCTTGCGCTTTACCTAGCTGCTCTTTGATAGTCTTTAATTCTTCAGCTTGCTTGTTAAGGTGATTACGTAAGTCGCTGTAGCGTTTCTTATAAGTACGCTCCTCACCACTTAAATTTTCTTCTTGTGCTTCAGCTTCAGAGTTGGCTTCTTTTTGTTGGGAACTACCCTCTGTTTGTACTTGGGTTGACGCAGATCCCTCGCCATTGGATTCCTGTTGCCCATCTGGTCCTGCTTCCATCAAAGCTTTTAGTTCAGCTTCATCTTGTTCTATTCGTTTCTTGTTAGCCCGTGATCCACCTTTAGGCTGTACAAATCCTGCATTCTTAGGTGTCTCCACCGCTGTTAGTTCTGGCATAGTTTTAGTCCTTTTATGTTGGGGCCAGCATTACTGCCGGGTAGCCTTATTATATTTTAGTAATCTTTCTAAACTTACCTACTGTGAAAACTAAAGGTTCTAGTATAGATCTATATATACGACCTAAAGTATCCCTTTTCTTGTTTTGCATTTGTGCTCTAAGATCTGCAGTACGGTGACGGGCTATATGTTCTAGTGATTTACGTACAAACTTATTATTTTTATTGTACGCTAAATCAACTAAAGGTAAGAACAACGTATGATAACCTACTTCATGCTCTTTTGTCAAGTGGTCTTTAGAGTATGATAGCCAAATAGCTTGGCGATAAGAACCAAACCCATAAGAGTTATTCATGGCTGTACAAACAATCTTATCGTCACCAGAAGAGTCGCTACCACTATCATCATTATCATCATTAGCGGCCATTCTTTGTGTAGCTTGTTCTTGTGCAGTAGGCATTCTATATACACCCGGAGATGTTTCTACCATAGAGTAGCCTTTAGGGTCTTTCATATAGCCTGGATCAGTAGGTCTAGATTTAGGTCTAGGTGATGTTGTAGGCGCAGCACTTCCTGTTCTAGTTGCTGTACCTGTTTTCTCTAGCGTTTCTTTAAACCTTTTATCTTCTGCTTCTTTAGCTTTTCTAGCCGCTTCTTCTTTAGCTTTCTTGTCTGCTGCTGCTTTAGCCGCTTCTGCCTCTTTAGCTGCTTTAGCCGCCGCTGCCTGTTTATCCTTAAGCTCCTGCTCTAGCCTTATAGCCTCTGCTAAATCTGCAGCCTCTTTTAGTTTTCTTGCAGCTTCTTCCGCTTCAAGTCTAGCTTTTTCGGCTTCTATAGCTGCAACTCTGGCATTCTCATCCTCAACAGTTTTTGTAATAGCCGCAGTTTTTTCTAAGATACCACTAGAAGTATCATCGTAATATACCTTACCATCTCTTAAAAATTCACCTAATCTTCTACTGGGTGGTGCATAAGCATCGTCCATATACGAGCCATCTGTAGATCCATACTGTGCCAACATTCTTGCATCTAATGCCTCTTGCGTTGCCATTCCAGATTCTTCTAAGTCACCTTTAGTACCCAATATACGATCCAGTATAGTGTCTTCATCTTTAAACCCTGAAAAAGGATTTGCAACACTTACAGCATAGCCTGACTTATTTAAAGCTGAGCCTGTAAGATATCTAGTTATATCAGCATTAGCTCTATCTTCAGCAGAAGCATCTTCAGATTGGTATATACTCACAGCCTTTTCGTGAGCTTCTTCTGCTTGTTTTACTTTTGATTTCTTAGCTAATGTAGTTAATCCTAGTGCGCCAACAGGTCCACCAATCAAACCACCTACAGCAGACAATATACCATTTTCTATTAACCCTAGACTTAAAGGGTCTTTACCTTTATTGATACTATCTCGCATATCTAAATTGTATGCGTTGTAATCTTTAGTAGTCCAGTCATCTACAGGTGTATTGCGCCACGTCTGCTCTTCTTCTGGAACACCCGCTATTACAGCTTTATCATCATCACCATCGTCATCTCTAGTTTGTTCTTCTGCAACCTGTTCCTGTTCTTCTACAGCAGTAGCACCCTTCTCACGAAAGCCCTCAGGTATACGACTAAGAGGCTTACCGTTAAAGAAGTATATACGTATCTCTTGTTCTGTTTCGGGGTTAATAAAAATCTTAAACTCAAAGCCACCAAAGGTAGCACCCGTACCACCGTACTGACCATAGCCGCCACCAACAGGAGGTGGTACGTCTACGTCTTCGCCCGGAATAGCTCCACCCTCATCATAGCCATCTTTAACTGCTTCTGTATCAGATTCACTCTTAGGTGGCATAGGCTCTTCACCTGCCTTAATACGATCCCAGCCTTGCTCTGCTGCACCTAGTAGCTCATTAAAGAAGTCTTCCCCAAAGTAACGCAGTGTGTATGCAGGGATAACAAACTCATTAGGACTTACGTTAACTGTAATGTCATCACGTACCTCAGAAGGTAAAGCACCTACAGGAGCAGTGTTACCACTTACAGGGTCTACTTGCTCTTTAAGCAGCATGTCGTTCATTTCTTTATCTGTTTGGTCCATTCACTTCATCCCTTAAATAAGCTAACTTACGCAATGCTGCAATCTCACCTTGAATACGATAAACGCCTTCAATAGTACTCTCTTGTTCTAACCTGCGCTGGGCAGAGCTTATCTTGACATCTAGTACCTCTACGAAAGAATCCCATAGAGGCTTATCGTTCACAAACTTCTTAATGCTCATGTACCAGTGAACCCTTGCTCACCCGGCACTGGCGCTGTACCTGTACCAATGTTACCACCACCTGCACCTGTAGTATCGCTGACAGCTACTCCAGCTTGCTCAGGAGCGGCTCCCGGTGCGCTGGGCTGGGGTGGCCCCTGAACTGCACCTTCTGGCCCTACAGGAGCCTCTGGAGGCTGTGTGAACTTCTTGAGGATCTCAGCCTGAATAGCTGCATCACTCAGCGAGTTCGTTACCTTGTCAGGATCAAGGTCCATAGACTTGGCAATCTCACGAATGATGTAGTCACTCTTGACGAAGGGCATGAGGGCAGGATTAGATGCTACACCCATGAACTGCATCAAGCGCTGCGAGCGTACCTCGTTAGCCATCAAGCTCTCTGTGCCTGACGCCTTAACGTCTAAGTCACCCTTGATGTCTGTGTCAAAGTCGAACTGCATGTTGAACGCAAAGAATGCACGACCCATAGGGCCAATCAGATAATCATCAACATTCTTAACAACATTTCGTATGCTACCATTAGCTGCAGACATAAGCATAGAGATGCCAGAAGCAGTTCTCCCCACTCCGCTGACACCTGTTTGACCATGTGCGAAACTTGGGAAGCCTGTGCTTTCATCTGCTAAAACCCTAGCCTTATCAAAGAGTTGCATGTTTTCTTGGGCTACATTAGGGAACTTAGTTCCAAAAATGCCTTGACCTGGAGCACCCCCCTGTCTACGGAACACCTTGCCAGGATACACACTTAAGTCCTGCCCCGGCACTAAATTGGTTTCATCGACCTCAATGATTAAGTTTCCACTCAACGCAGAGTTGTCTATCGCCATCCTCATAAAGCCATTCATAAGCGTCTGGGTGTCATCCATATTCTCAGCAATACCTACACCAAAGAAGCTGTATGGATTCAACTCATACGGTACTGCATAGTAAGGAATGCGTGTAGGCTTGAATGGGTTAAGTACAAGGCGTAGTACTTTGTCGTTACAAATCCAAGCGTTGACATTTAATTGCTCAGAGTCTTTAAGTTCACGAGGTATAGTTACACCGTTCTCTTCTAGGATCTCTGTATCTACGTAACCCCAAAACTCTAGTACTTCATAACGTTCAGGTGCGTTAGTCATAGAAGACTCATCTTCCATGTCCTGTTCCCAGTACTTCTTCTCGTATGACTCGCCTAAACGAATAGCGTCATCAATAGATTCATTACGGAAGAACGGACGTGACTTCAAGCTACGCATCTGTGAGCGTGTCATACGGTGACGCTCTACTACATACTCAGCCTCATCCATGTTGTACGCATCAGGGTCAGGATAAAAGTTCCATATAGATACATGACTAGTAGAGGGTACAGTCTTAATCAGTGGATCGTAGTCACCCTCTTCATTCCAGTTAGGATACTCTTTATCTACAGCAAACGGGCCTTTCATAATACCCGTACCAAACAGAGCCATCTCAAATGCTGTGTGGCGTAGCTGCTTGTTAGCTCCACTCTCTTCTAGCTGATCATGGATCTTCTTTTCCATCTTCTTAGCTGCAACCATAGCGGGATGAAAAGTTACAGTATCTTGTGTGGTTCCTGCACCCTCAATAACTTTATCGCCCAGCGCAGCTAGTCTATCCTCTAGTGGACCTAAGCGCTTCATACGGTCAAACATAGTCTCACCGGGCTTAAGCTTTTCATCAGGGTCAAACAAAAAAGAAACCTTAGGCTTTTCACCGAAGGCTTCCGACAACGCCTGTTGTCCTTGTTCTGCATTAGGGTTAATACTAATGTGTACCGACTCAGCTACACCATCAGGTAGCATCGTAGGATTAACTGTAAGAGGAAAGCGTGAGCTACCAAAGAGTACGTCTACGATCTGACCATATGCAGCTAACGTTTTTGTTTTAGTTACTTTAACGAATACACGAGACTTCTCAGTTTCAGTGAACTGTACATCTGATCCATAGATACCACGATAGTTTCTATAAGAACGTAACCATCTAGTTTCATCGTTCTGTCTAGCGTCTTCTGCTCGCTTAAAGCGCTCATTGATATAACCTACAACACTAGAAGCGTCTAGCTCATCACCATCTTGAATTACAGATACATCATCCGTTTCAAACAGTTCGCCTTGATCGTTTTCGTCTATAGCCATGCTTAATATCCAAATGTTGAATCAGAAGCCTGAAAGCCGCTGCGTTGTGTTGATGGGTTGAAATCCCATAAAGAACTTCTAGGTCTAGTCATTATACCATATCTAATTGCATCATACAAGTGGTCTTCTGCATTAGTATCTACATCCTCGTGGTTTTTCTTATCTAGAGGTATGCTAGGTAACTGAGCTATTGTGTTGGTGCAAGTAGAAAAGAAAACGAGTCTTGGCTCCTCAGTGAACTCATCTACTTGCAAACGGCGGTGAAGCTCGTTCTTACCTGCCACCCGTGAGCCTCGTGATCTATCAGAAGGACGCCACCGACAACCCTTCTGGTTCATCTGCTCTGCCAAAGACGGGCCGCTGTCTCCTCGCTTATGCCACAGGGAGCTATCTAACACACCGTATCTTATAGGTCCATCCTCATGTTCAGTTTCTAAAATCATGTCAGCTAGATCAGTAGCTGTAACCTTAGAACAATAGAGTTCTCTATATATAACGAGTTGTTCAGAGGGAGATACAGCAAACCAGACAACTCCTGTAAAGCTCCCATAGCCGTAGTCGCAAGCTCTAAACTTAGTCCAGCTTCTTGGAATAGAATAAGGCTCAACTACATGTATCTTTCTATTGAACTCAGGGAAGGCAGCACCTTCGTTAATATCCCAGTTACCCTCAAGTAACTGCTTACGTTGGTGTTCAGGTAGCGATAGAAGCATTGCTTCGTAGTCACCACTATCCGCTAAGTACGGGTTATCAAATAGACTGGCAGGTATGAACCTTCGTTTAAACAGGGGTTGTCCAGCTTTACTATGCCCTGATGGGAACTTCAATACCTCACCAGTCTCTATGTCCGTTGCCCAGAACGCTTTATTTGGCTCTGATGGGTCAATGAACATTTTCTTTACCCAAGCATGTCCAACACCGCCAGGGTTCGTTGTGGCTCGCATGTACAAACCTAAGTCCTTGTTTGCACTACGTAATCTTGACCTCATGTAGTTCCAAGCGAAGGGTGACTGCCACTGAGTCAGTTCGTCAAACGCTACATAGTTAAACGCCTGTCCTTGATAGCGCATAACGTCTGTATCTCTATCCAAGTACGACATCCATAATGTGCCGCCTCTTGGTGTAGTCCACTGGCTCTTACGCTCAGACCACTTAATGCCCGGTATAGCTTTAGGGTATAACTCTTGGCTCTTCTGTATAAGTTCCCTGAGTTCCTCAGTAGTGTGACGTACAAGTAGACCACTGAAGTCTGGGCTATTCATATTACGTAGAGGGTCAGCTAGTGTAGCGTAACTCTTACCGCCACCCGCTGCTCCACCATATAGTACTTCACGTTCACCCGAAGCTAAGTATTCTGTCTGTGGACCGGGGTTAGGCTGGAAGACTACGTTCTGTGCAGTAGGAATGTCGTACTCTGGTGGCTTAGCTACCGCTGGTATAACATCTGGCTTACTGGGTTTCTTCTCTGCTGTAGTAGCCGACCCTTTCTTTTTCGAGGATTTCGATTTGACGTAACGTCTTTTCGAGCCGCTTGGCAAAGTTGCGTTTGATTGCAGTAAGTCTTTTTCGTTTGCTTTCGACATCTATTCTCTTCTTCAACCCCATGTGAGAGATCTCTCTCCCAGACTGTGTAGTTAACCAAGCAGCTACTTTACGGTAACTATAACTCTTCAGATGTTTTTTTGCAAGCTCTAATAATTCTAATTCTTTAGGTATAGGTAAAAGCCATTCCTCATCCTCTGGATCTACTTCGTAACCGAAAGGTATGTACGGGCTAGATCTAGGTATTCTCTCCCACACCTTAACTTTCAGTGGAGCCTTAGGTAGCATCCAGTACTGAAACGGTAGAGATCTTTCTTTAATTGTAACTCTACTGTTCGTCATCACTATTCTTAGGTGGCAAGATAAACAAACCACCACTTGACTCTACAGCTACCTTCTCAGTCTTAACTAACCCAGCACGATCTAAGATCTGACCTGCAGCCATCATCTTTTCTTTAATGCCTAGCTGGGTAGGATCGTCCAAAGCACTGGCATATGCAACTGCAGCCTTAGGACCAACTCTTGACATATACGTTTTAGTTGCATCAAATATCTCATCCTTCAGTGAATCTACAATAGCTGTAGTAGAAGAGTTCTCTTTGTACCCTGCTAGTACCTTAGCACGTACTACATCACCGCCAGCCTCTTCAAAGAGAACCTCTAGGAACCTACGTTGATTGTCTGTAAGATTACGTGCCATACTATTTAATCTTTCTATGAGGTTTTACTTTGGCTCTAACTTTCTTAGGTTGAGCCACATGCTGCTTACCCTTAGCAGTGCCTTTTCGTTTTGCTCGTGTGGTAGCGGCATACTCAGAAGAACTAAGAGACTTAATAGCCTTCTCAGGTAAGTATCTCTCCCCTGTAGCTTTCGGGCCTTGCGTCGATGGCTTACCACTCTTGGTTCTCCACTTCTGCTTACCCCAAGACTTCAAGCTCTTCTGAGATTTAGCCAGCGCCATCTAGCAGCACTCACATCCGCAATTACACTTACGATTAAGTACAGCACGAATAAGACGCATTACGTACCCTCTTACTTTAGAGATAATCATCTTTAACTTAGTAATCATTTGTAGCCCCCACCTTTTGCCTTATATTGCTTTGCGACCATTTGAGCTTTCCGGGCGCTCCATTGTCCGGGCTTTCCACCTTTCCCGCCAGCTTTGACGGAAGCAACGAGGCGCTTACGCATACTAGGCTTAGTATAATTACCCGCTGCATTAACCGTAGACTTTTTGCCTGATTTCGCCACGACTGATCCCCATGTCATGCAGTTCTTTGTCACTCAGATTCATAAGAATCCAGTAGTCTGCTCTGCGTTGTTGGTTCTCTTGGAACCGCTTTAGTAAGTTCTTAAACATGTGCACTACTCCTTTTTGCTTATGTGCATGGAGTAGTTATACATATTTTATGTTAGCGTACTACAGACAATACTGCAATCCCGCTATGCACTTAACTCATTTCTTTGGTGTACCTGACTGCGTAGCTTTCATAGATGCACCACAGTTAGAGTAACCTGTCTTGCCACCCTTAGCCATACCCATAGCAGAAGGTGTACCTCTAGCTGACATCATGCCTTGAGGGGCACGACTAGCTGATGTACGGTAGCGGCTCTGTTCGCCTTCCATAGGCGTTGTAGGTCCACCCATAGCGTAACCTTTTTTCTTAGTCTTGCCGCCATCTTTCATGTAGCCCATCTTATTACGTACAGACTTAGGTAGCTTTTTTAGTCCCGTCTCTTTAGCGTCAGGTTTCTTTAAAGCCCCACCCATAGCGTAGCCTTTGGCTTTCTTCATAGGTGTACCTGTCTTCTTAGCTTCAGCCTTAGCTGCTGCCTTACCTTTAGCTGTGTAAGGGAACTCTTTCTTTCCGACCATTGGCATAGTGTAAATCTCCTGTGTGTCTATGCAATTATAAAGTTAACTATCTGACCGTCAGGCTTACGTAACTTATTAGGGTCAGGGTTATATGCGTACATCTGATTAACTAACTTCAAGTCCTCTACAGGTGTATCGGGTGTGACTAAGTTAGGTTGTTCTAATTTGTACTCTTCATTATTCCTACTAGACCTATCCTTATCAGCCTTCTCAAACACAATGTTATCGTGTGTCTGAAAAGGAAAGCTAGGTAACGGAAAGTGCGATATAAGAGTCACCACTTCACCTTGTCTGCCCAGTATGCTGCGCTAGTCTTTCCTTTAGAAATATTCTTAGCATGGCGAGCCTTAAAAGACTTCTTACGTGCTTTCTCTCCTGCTGACTTAGGGTTTTTCCCGGCACCGCTAACTCCCTGCTGACCAAATCGAATAGTCTTAATAGTGTCACCCTGCTTAGCTACAACTACGTGCGACTTCTTAGGGTGTCCAGGTGTACGCTTAGGCTTGTTGAAGCCACTAACACCTGCACGTTTTAGTCTAGGATCTTTAGCCATACTATCATTTACCTTTAGTGTATGCTTCCTTGCCGTAGAAGGCCGCTACTATAGCTGCAACAGATACAAAATACGTAGGAGCCATGCTACCTAATGTCTTACCTGCCTGTTCTAACTCTATAAGCGAAGCTAATAAGATAGCAAACGGATATAAGAGCATACCAAACAAAGCAAACCACGCCATGTTGCGCTGGGCGTCCTCTTTCTTGTCCTCATTCTCAAAGCGTACCTTACGCTCGAAGAGTTCAATCTCTTTGTCAGTTACTACACCATCACCATCTAAGTCAGCTTCAGCCCACAACGAGTTATCTTCAAGCTGCTTAGTCATGATAAGTAGTTATTCCCCGTAGCCACGCTCCCTGTCAGGATCTAGGACTTCATAGCGTGTTAAGTGGCCCTCTAAATACATAGCACGTTCAACGTGATCTAATGTGTACCACTCCCCTGTACGACTATGAATAGCTTCACGGACATAAAAGACATCACTCTTAGGAATGTGTACTTTCTGCATAGCACGAGAGTTGTTAGAAGCTAACGCAGAGTAGAAGTCCTCTAATACACGTTCACTTGCACATAGTTGTACGGGTTTTGTAGGCATTGTCAAGCCTTAAGTTAACATTTGAGTGAAAAAGTGCTATAACTACAGAGTTTACTACAAGAGGAGACGAGGAGACAGGGTTGTAGCAACTTGTAGCTATAGCACAGGTGTGAGTAGTTGTTATTATTATTGTTATAACTCACCAAGTACAAGTAGTGTAGTACAAATATAAAGTAGTGTCAAGAGAAATGTTAGTTTTCTATAGTTAAACTCTATAGTTGCAACTATATTTAGTTGAAATATTTATTAATGTTTACATTTGTATAGTTTAACTCTAATGTTTAACTATGCCTAAGTCCAAACTTTGATAAAAGCTAACATTTATTTATGTTGTAACTCTAATGTTTAACTATAGGCTACTACTACTACGTAGTTTTACACAGAAAACACCCCATGTCAACACCCTATTCGGTATAGCTACGTAGTTTTCTTGTAGTTTTCTATGTAGTCTGCGTGTGTAGTGTTTCGTATAGGAAACTTTTGTACACTATAGGGGTCATTTTAAAAAGCCCGTGTGTTGCAGAGTGTATATATACTAACGGTATACCCCCCTGTGGCCCTCGCCCGCCCCCAAAAAAGAACAAACCAGGAACAAAAGCAGCGCAAACCGTGAACATTGATGCTTTTCTTTTTAGTGTTTCCGTTTCTCTGTGTTTCTCTAGGTGTAACTTATTGTTTTTGTTGGATAAATAGACTGATAGGTAGTCCGTCTTTGTAGATTTTTAATGAACAAGCGTTCAATTAATAAGAGTGTGATCACAAACGCAAAAGGGATGCACAACCATTAAATGACCACTAAGCAACCTTACCTTGCAAAACTATAATAGTTATACTTACTCTACTATAAGTTGTATATCCTAAATAGCGCAGCTTTAAGTTGTATTGCTTCTTAGTGTTATACTATAACAGTCTACCCTAAAATGTGATCACAAACACCCTACCCCTACGCCAAACCTGCACGATACACCCTATGGTTGTACTATCCTGGCAGCGCAACCTTAGGTAGAGCTTTATATATTATAATGAGTGCTAGGCTTTGAGGCTGTACTCTATCCAAGTTTTTTTAAAAAGATTATGTTTGTTTTCAATAGCTTATAAGAAAGTTTAATAAAAGTAGTTCAATCATTAAACTACCCTGTTGCAATCTTGGAAACATTCAGCGCATAGTTATTACATCGAAACACAAACATAGAAAGAAACGACATGACATTCAGCGAAGCAAAACAAGCTTACTTTAACGAAGATTGCACGGCGCTATCTATGGCAAGCCAAGCAACAGTAGAAAAGCTCGTAAACTGGTTAGACAAAAACGATTACGACGGTAGCTATTGTTTTCATTTATACGAGCTAGGCAAAGAAGAGATGCGGTGTTTAATGCACGAAGCAAGATTAGAGTTCGGCTTTTAATAAAGCTTGACTGTCTTTGATAGCATCGCTAACGTGGTGCTATGATGGAAAGTCAAATTGCAAAGAGTAGCCTCGTGCCTTGATCCTTTGCCTTGTCCTTTACAAGCTCGCAGGTGTTAGCAAGTCCTGCATAGGTGAGACATATGAGCCACCAAAACTTAGAAGACAGACTAAAAATTAAGACTTGACTACAGAACTAAAATAAACAAGACTGAATACACAAGATCAGCGCAACATAAAGACAAGCGCATAGCACAACAAGTTAGGATCACTTGACTATAAGCATGGGCCGCACCGACAAGGGGCAGAACGGTAAAATACATAAGTCCGTCACAAGGTCTGATGGATGTCTTTTGTCTGGATACAGCCGAGCTAATTTAGGCCAACCTAAACTTATGCTTGACGTATGGGCTTGGCTGTGTCTTACTGAATACATTCAAACCAATGAGGTGACACGATGACACAGTACACTCGCAACATTCTGGCTTGCTTCAAACAAGCTACACAGTCTGAGATTGACCACGGTCTGACGTGGTACGCTGACGCTAAGTCTGACGCCCAAAGCATGGCTGACAAGTATGAAC
>Ga0208792_1000468_pt1 | contig 15438 bp, 19 predicted proteins | sample 14_taG_FD_184087 | JGI IMG/M metagenome (GOLD analysis project Ga0208792, IMG submission 184087) | Marine viral communities from the Subarctic Pacific Ocean - 14_ETSP_OMZ_AT15311 metaG (SPAdes) (version 2) | ecosystem: Environmental > Aquatic > Marine > Oceanic | place: Pacific Ocean | collected...
AAGCTACACGCACTAAGGGTCGTAACTACCGAGAGGTTCCAATTCATCCACGACTGATGCCATTGCTTAAGTCAAGGACAGGAACTGGCCGTGGATATCACGACATCATCTTTGATGAGTTTCCTAACCAATGGAACTTGCATCGCAGATGGAAGCACGTGCTAAGGCTCATGAATAATGAGGACCGCACTGTCACTGAGCAGCACTACTGGAAAACGTTACGTAACTCCTTCATTACGTGGGCATTAGACGATGGTGTTCCTTCTATGAAGGTCAAAGGCTGGGCTGGACACTCTTCGATCACTGTGACCGAGGGTTACTACAGCCAAAACAACAGCCAGGACCATAACCTGATGTCACAACTGTAGTTGCGACTATCGAGACAGAAAAACAGGTTTACCACACCTGTTCAGCTTCAAAAACCCCTCTTCAGATAGACTGAAAACCAAGTGGGGGCGTGGCGGAATCGGTAGACGCACGCGACTTAAAAAGGCGTGTTTCTACTGGTTCACATGCGGACAGATCAAGGACGCATCCGTCACACTCACTGCGGCGCAGTACTATCCACTTGTGAATAGGGGGAAAACACAGATCTAGTGCGTCTAGCACAAATTATTTAGATGCCAACACCAGCCCAAATCGACGAGCAAATAGCGCTCGAAAGGGAACAGATCAGACAAGGCTTAGAACGCCTCAGAGACAACACGGTCAAGCTTCAAGACAAAGAGTATGCAAGTGCTTCTGTCTACGGCTGTAGCTCCATACAAGACCTATTGCCAAAGGTCATCCAACAAATAAAGGACACAGACAACAGGATTCACGAAGGGAAGACAGGAGTTGCATTTGCTGAGATCAACCAATTCTTGGCTGGTATTGAAGGCGAAGCAGCTGCTGCCATTGCTTGCAAAGTGACTTTTGACAAGGTGTTTTCAAGCAAGCCAAAAGCAAACAGGCTTCAAAACGTCACTGATGCCATTGGTAAAGCAATAGAGGATGAATGCACCATCAGGCACTACGAAGACAATTGCCCTGGTCTCCTACACGTCTTAAAGGAAAACTATTGGCACCGCTCGATCGGTACCGAGCAGAAAGTAGTAGTCATCAAAACATTGATGAAGCGTTATGAAGTAAAGCATTGGGAACCTTGGGGCAGAGGCAACCGAATCAAGCTTGGTGGCTGGCTGCTTGATTGCATATGCCAAGCCAGTGGTTGGTTTGACAGGCAACTGGTAAGAGAAGGAAGAAAAACCAACAGCTACATAACCCCCACTCCAGAATTTCTAATATTTAGAGATGATGTGATGGCAACTGCTGAGTTATTCAGCCCACTTACTTGGCCGATGCTCATCGAACCAAATGATTGGACTAACACAAGGCAGGGTGGATACATCCTTAATGAAGTCATGAAGGGGTATCCAATGGTCCGACGAAGCGATCCCACCCGTATACAGGGGGAAACACCCATCACCTTTTTGAATCATATTCAGAAGGTTGCTTACACACTTAATCCATTCATTGTTGACGTTGCAGAGACGCTACAAGAACGTGGTATAGCAATTGGCAAGTTTATCCCTGTCGTAGAATTACCTCTACCCAATAAGCCGTTAGATATTGCAGAGAACTTTGATTCTCGCAAAGACTATCGACGTAGAGCAGCTGATGTAATGAACATCAATGCTCAACAATTCAAGCGATCATGTCGTACACGTATGACCATGAACGCAGTCAAAGTATTCAAAGATAAAGAGCAATTCTTTATTCCTTGGAGTTTTGATTACCGAGGACGTGCTTACCCAATCCCTGCATTCTTAACACCACAAGATACAGATTTCGGTAAAAGTTTATTGCTCTTCGCAGAGAAAGCAACAATGACTTACGAAGCAGAAGATTGGCTACGCTTTCAAGTAGCAACGACTGCTGGTAAGGATAAAGAAACGATGGAAGATCGTATCAACTGGACTAGTCACAATCACTCGCTAATTACACGTGTTGCAACTGACCCAATTGGAAACCTTTCAGACTGGGAGAAAATCGATGAACCTTGGCAATTCCTTGCCGCTTGTCATGAGTACTATCATACTTGCATTTTGTGTGATAGAAACTACACAAACTTACCTGTTGCCGTTGATGCAACGTGTTCAGGATTGCAAATCCTTGCGGGTCTCGCTAGGGATGCCAGTACAGCAAAACTTGTTAATGTCTTGCCTAGTGAGAAGCCACAAGATGCCTACAAGGTAATTGCAGAACAAGCAAAACCTAATGTTCCAGAGTCTATCCGTCCACACATGGATAGAAAAACTACAAAAAGGACGGTAATGACAGTTCCTTACAACGCAAAACCCTTCTCAAATAGAGGCTACATACGTGAAGCCTTAAAAGAAAAAGGTGTTGAAGTTGAAAAGGATGATCTAACAGCAACAGTTAATGCTGTTCGTGAAGCAATGGATGTCATTGTTCCCGGTCCAATGAAAGTAATGAAATGGATTGAGAAAGAAGTAGGTAATGCTATTGATCGTGGTGAACAAGAGATTCAGTGGTGTACTCCATCAGGATTTATTGTCACACAACGATTGATGAAACCAATTGTAGAAACTATTGAACTACAACTACTAGGTAGATGCAAAGTCAAAGTAGCTACAGAAGAAGGAGACAAGGTAGATAAATCACACCATAAAAATGCAACAGCACCGAACCTTATTCATTCATTAGATGCAAGCCTCCTCCACCTATCTGCAATACGCTTCAACGCTCCGCTGGCCCTCATACACGACTCGGTTTTATGTCGTGCTACTGACATGCATATTCTTTCAGCCATTGTTCGTGAAGTATACATGCACTTATTTGCAGAACAAGATTACTTAACGTCTTGGGCTGCACAAATCGGAGCTGAATCCGAACCACCGATTATTGACACACTTAACCCTGAGTCTGTAATTGAATCCACATATTTTTTCTGTTAATGACACGCAACACAATCGTAACACCAGAGCCTGTAATCCTTGAAGGATATCAAGCTGTAATGACACCATCGAAGTTTGGCTATTCTCTTTCCGCTATTGTAGGACAAGAGATTGTAGATCAATTAGAAGATGACCGTACTGAATCCCTTAAGTGGGCTGAATCAAAACTGAAGAATCCTAAGCGTTCAGTACTTAAGCCTGAACCTTGGGAAGAGCTAGACAATAATGCTGGTCAATATAAAGTAAAGTTCTCTTGGAATGAAGAGACACGACCACCTGTAGTAGATACTGAAGGAACGTTAATCACTGATGCACGTCTTCCTATCTATAGTGGGTCTAAAGTTAAGCTAGCTCTATATCAGAAGCCCTACATCCTTCGTGATGGTGTCACCTATGGCACAAGCTTGAAGCTAAAAGGTATTCAACTAATTTCACTGCAATCTGCAGCTGGTGTTGATGTAGGAGATATGTCTACTGAAGATGTTGCTGAACTGTTCGGCAGTACAGCAGGATTTAAGCTGTCAGATACGAATGTAGTATCAGCTGAACCTAGTTCTGTTGAGGATGACACTGACTTCTAATGGCATTCCGATCAGGACTTGAAGAACGAGTAGCTGATCTTATGTGTGAGTTGGGTGTCAAGTATGAATATGAATCTACTAAGATTCCATACGTCATCCAACATATTTATACGCCTGACTTTCTGTTACCAAATGGTGTATTCCTAGAATGTAAAGGATACTGGGATAGTGAAGACAGACGTAAGATTAGAAACGTAAAAGAACAGCATCCAGAATTAGATTTACGTATGGTATTTCAATCACCATACAACAAGATAAGTAAGAAGTCTAAAACAACCTATGCCGCATATTGCGACAAGTTAGGTATCCCTTGGACATCATTTCATAACATCCCAATCAAATGGTTCATGTAGAGAATGAGTTCGTAGAACATATTCCATGCACAGAGTGTGGCTCATCAGATGCAAATAGTTTGTACTCAGATGGTCACACCTTTTGTTTTAAATGTCATGCCCGCACGCATGGCGGTAACACCACCACTCACAATCATCAAGTGTCAAATGTACAACTTCAAGGATCAGCCAGACGGCTGCAATCAAGAGGAATTTCTGAACGTACCTGTGAACTATTCAAAACCTACAAAGATGGAGAGATCCTACGCCACTATTATTTCGACAGTACTGGAAAGATTGTCGGGGCGAAGGTAAGAACAAAAGATAAGTCATTTCGATGTGAAGGAGAAGTCAGTTCTCTATTCGGAATGCAAAACTTCAGACACAAGACAGCCAAGGATCAAAGGCTTGTCATCGTTGAAGGGGAAATGGACGCAATGTCTGTCTATGAATGTCAACCGTGGCCGGTTGTCTCCATCCCCAATGGTGCAGCCGCAGCAAAGAAAGCTATTCAAAAAAACTATGAATGGATCAATCATTACGACAAGATAGTAATATTCTTTGATAACGATGAAGCCGGTCAGAAGGCTGCAAAAGAAGCCGCTAGTGTATTACCACCTAACAAGACTTTCATAGGCTTTCTAGACGATTACAAGGATGCCTCAGAAGCATTACAAGCAGGAAATACTGAATCAATCAGAGCAGTATGTAATTACAGCCATACACAGTACCAACCAGACGGCATTGTTGATGCCAAAACTCTTTTAGAAGTAGTAACCACACCTTCACCACCATCTGATCATGACTACCCATTTGACGGACTCAATAAGCTATTACACGGGATCAGATATGGAGAGCTTGTCACGGTTACTGCAGGTTCTGGGGTTGGAAAAAGCTCCATTCTCAGAGAGATATGTGCTTACCTTCTCAGCAAAGGAGAGCGGTGCGGTTACTTGGCGCTTGAGGAGTCAAACAGGAGAACTGCACTCGGACTTATGTCAGTCGCCGCTAGAAAGTCTCTACACATCGGCGAGCAACAACGAAGCGAGTTAACAGAGATATTTGATAACACCATTGCTAGTTGGAACCTTCACTTATTTGATGGTTTCGGTAGCTATGACCCTGACCATATCTACAACCGCATTGAATACATGGCGGCTGGTTTAGATACAAAGGTCATCTTTCTTGATCACCTATCCATCTTACTTAGTGGATTAGAAGGTGATGAACGTCGAATGATCGACACAACAATGACAAAACTAAGGTCATTAGTTGAACGCACAGGCATCGCGTTATTTCTTGTATGTCATACAACAACACCCCCTAATGGACAATCACATGAAGAAGGCGGCAGGGTGCAACTCCGCAGCCTTCGAGGCAGTAGAAGCATCGGTCAGCTTAGTGATGCAGTTATTGCACTCGAAAGAGATCAACAGGGCGGATCTGAACGAGATGCTACGACAGTGCGAGTCCTTAAAAATCGCTATTCAGGCGAAGTTGGCGAAGCCTGTCAACTGAAATACGACTTAGAAACTTGTAAATTTAATGAAACAGCAGCAACATCAGACTTCAACGCGACAACTGATTTCTAAACCTAACCCACCTACAGCTGAAGCAATTAAGAAAGCACAGTTTGTAGATAAAACATACCAATGGACTAATGCTCGTATTCGATCTGGAGAGTGACGGATTACTTAATGATGTTACCAAAATCCACTGCCTTGTTATTTATGACAGCGAGACTGACTGCTCTATTATTTACAACGATAAAGGTAATCAGGAACCTATCAGTAGAGGTATCCAGAGATTAGAAGATGCTGATGTCATAGTAGGTCATAACGTGCTGGGCTACGACATCCCAGTAATTAAAAAACTTTATCCGTGGTTTGAACCTACAGCTTTTGTATTAGATACTCTTCTTCTATCCCGGCTATATCACACAGATATGGCTGAAGTAGATAAAAAGTTAGACAAAAAGAATATGCCTTTGCAGCTACGTGGACGCCATTCATTGGAGTCATACGGCTACAGGCTCGGTGAATACAAAGGAGAGTTTGGTAAGACCACGGACTGGCAGGAATGGTCACCAGAGATGGAAACTTACTGCGCCCAAGATGTAAACGTCACAGTCAAACTATGCGACCACTTCCACAAATACCTGAGTGGGTCAAACTAGAGCACCAAGTAGCTCAAATATTAACGAATCAAGAATTACATGGATGGTATTTTGATGAACGCGCTGCATGGAAACTTGCATCGTCTCTCAGAAAACAACTTGAAGAAACTCATCAACTATTACGTGACCGGTATCCTTTCGTTGCCGGATCAGTATTTACTCCTAAACGAAATAATCGGACCCAAGGCTATGTCGAAGGTGCTCCATTTACACGCCTCAAAGAACTAAACCCTACATCCCGAGATCATATTGCATGGATATTAAAGACGCATCATGGTTGGAAGCCAACCCAGATGACAACTACTGGGAAGCCGATTATCGACGAGACTGTATTGAAGGAGATGGCTGCATCAGGTGGACCATCGATTGCTTTGGAGTTTCTGAAATGTCTCGATATTACGAAGAGCTTGGGGATGATCTCCGAAGGCACCAACGCATGGCTCAAGCTATGTACGACTGCTAATCGTATCCATCATCACTGTTCAGTTGCAACAGTAACTCATAGATGTGCCCACCGAAATCCAAATTTAGCGCAATGCAAAAGTGATGATGAATTTAGGAAATTATTTACAGCAACGCCAGGCCAAGTCATGGTTGGTGCCGATCTTTCTGGGATTGAACTTAGGCTTCTCGGCCACTATCTTGGTAGGTACAGCAATACTTTTACCGAAACTCTCCTCAACGGTGACATACATCAGGTCAATGCAGACAAAGTTGGAGTCAGTCGCCGAGCTATCAAAACAATTACCTACGCGTTCATCTATGGGGCAGGTAACCAAAAAATTGGAACTTCCTATGACCCTCTATTAAATGAGACACAAGCTAAGAAGAAAGGCAAAGAGATTAGAGAAGCATTTGTTGAAGGTATTGATGGACTTTCGGAACTACTTGAAGCAATTAAAGAGGCAAGCAAAAAGGGTTATATCAAATCAATAGATGGTCGTCACATTATTGTTGACAGCCCACACAAGGCATTAAACATGCTCTTGCAATCATCCGCAGCTGTAATAGCAAAGCGTTGGATGGTCATCACAAACGAAACTATTAAACAAACTGGGTTGTGTGCTTCACAACTCGCCTTTATACATGACGAATTACAATACGAATGTGCCCCTGAACAGGCAGCTGACTTATCAACATCCTTGGTATTTAGCAGTCTCGCAGCTGGAGAATACTACAACTTACGAATCCCCATCGAAGCGGAAGCAAAGCAAGGAGGAGACTGGTCAGAGGTCCACTAATGAAACTACTCATTGATGCTGACTACATAGTCTACAAAGCTTGTGCAGGAGCAGAAGAAGATATTGACTGGGGTGATGATGTAATCACTGTAATCAGTAGATTCTCTGAAGCATTAAAGAATGTAGAGCGTGACCTTTCAAAAATCAAGAATGAATTTGTATGGGACGTACCAGAACTAATTCTATTTTTTAGTGACTCTAAGAATTTTAGGAAAAAAATTTATCCCGATTACAAGGGACATCGAAATCGTAAAAAGCCTTGTGGCTACAGAAAAGTTATCACACAGCTAGCAGAACGTTATGAAGTCATCAAACTACCAACACTGGAAGCAGATGATGCTATGGGTATTTATGCAACAGCTCACGTTGATAATATTATTTGTAGTCCTGACAAGGATATGAGACAGATACCAGGCAGACTATTTGACATGAAAGAGTTGACCACCATTGATCCAGTAGAAGGAGCTAAGTGGCATCTAATTCAGACATTAGCTGGTGATCAAACTGACGGCTACTCCGGCGTCCCAGGAATTGGAATCAAGCGAGCCGTTGCATTGTTTGAAGAACACGGATACACGTGGAAAACAGTAGTCAAAGCTTTCAAAGATAAAGAACTTACTGAAGACGACGCATTGATGAATGCACGCCTAGCACGAATCCTTACCTGTAACGACTATGACCCAATCGAACATGCCGTCATTCCTTGGACCCCCACCGCCGATTATCGAGCCGACTGTTGAGCAGTCATTCAAGCTACGGAGGTTAGAAGATCTATTACCTAAGGCAGATAAGGAAGACATCATCACATTATTTATGGCGTTACAACGTCAGAACTTTGCTCTTTGCAATACCGTATCCAACTTAGTAAAACAATGGCCGACTCACCTACCTACTACACAAGAGGCACCATCGAATGCTGGGACTTCATCAGAGACCAGCAACTAAATTACCACCTTGGTTGTGCAGTGAAATACATCTGCCGTGCTGGATATAAAGACAGTAAAAGAGTAGATTTAAAAAAAGCAATCCACTATTTAGAGAATGAATTATACAACACACCAAACGTTGATGGACCAGGCGGAGGAATTCCGTGCAGCCTACAATCTTACGACGAATGGGAATCAGAAGCCGACTCAAAAAGCTTTGATAGATGAGGAGTGGAGTGAATACCACGAAGCATTCCATTTAAAGGATGATTGTGAACAACTCAAAGAGTTAGCAGACCTTGTATATGTCTGCTTCCAAATGGCTGCATCCCAAGAGTGGGATCTAGACGAAGCCATGCGTCGTATACACAAATCAAACTTGTCAAAGCTAGGAGAAGACGGAAAGCCCCTCTACAGAGCAGACGGCAAGGTTCTTAAAGGACCAAACTATGCACCACCATTTTTGAATGACTTAATTTAATGACTAATTTAATTGCCCGAACAGGACGGGTTCAATCCTGGATTGATAACCCCAAAGGACGCTTACCTGTCAGCTGCACAGTATTTGTAGTTGAAAATGAGATGGAAGGACCGAACGGAATTGAGGCTAGTTGGCGCTTCGCTAGTCACGCCCTACGTTTCGGTGCAGGGTGTGCGATTCACCTATCTAAGTTAGATCCTAAAGGGTATGTACGTACTTCAGGTGTAATGGCTAGTGGACCTGTAAGTTTTGGTAAAATTTATTCTTCACTAAATGAGATTCTACGCAGAGGCGGTCATTATAAAAATGGTGCAATTGTTTTGCACCTTGATTTATCCCACCCAGATGCTATTGACTTTATTACTGCTAATAGAGCCGAGCTACCTTGGGTTAAACGCTGCATCAACATTACTGAAGAGTGGTGGAAGGATTGTACGTTTAAGGAACAACTACTTTATGGAATCAAGTCCGGTGACATTTGGTTAAACAAAGTTAAGTATGACAATGAAGGAAACAGAATCAGAGGCAATGTATGCTTGGAAGTATATTTGCCCTCACGAGGCACATGCTTGTTGCAGCATGTCAATCTATCTGCCTGTGAGTTCGGGGATATCTCGCGAGCTTTTGTTGAAGGTATGTCGGGATTGTGTGCCCTCCACTCAGCAACTGGCATCGGTGATAGTGGGGAGTATCTTAAACCAGAAGTCGATAGACAAGTCGGACTGGGAATGCTCGGACTTGCCAACTTGCTACGAAGGTACGGAATAACATACCGACAGTTTGGTAATGCATTATCTCAATACAATCGCGGAGAGAGTTTACGTACACCAGCCTTTGAGTTAGTGTCAGAGATTGCTTCAGGTATTGATAGTGCAGCACAGATAGCAAGAGAATATAAGATGGTACGTGCATTTGCTATTGCACCTACAGCATCTTGCAGCTATAGGTCTGAAGATCTAGATGGCTTCACTGCAACACCAGAGATTGCACCACCTATCAGCAGAACTGTTGATCGGGATAGCGGTACATTTGGTGTACAAACATATAACTATGGCGATGTAGAGATTGCTTCAGAAGTTGGTTGGGATGCTTATAAGCAAGTCGCTGATGGAATGATGACATTACTTGATCGCACAGGACTTCTTCATGGTTACAGCTTCAATTCTTGGAGCGATATGGTGACCTACGACAATGCGTTCGTGGAAGAGTGGCTTCGGTCTCCGCAAACAAGCCTCTATTATTCACTTCAAGTTATGAGTGATACACAAGATAAGACTGATGCATATGCTGCACTAGATGCAGAAGATGTAGAGAATTATTTGGAGGACATTTTAAATGAAGAAATTACATGTGATTGTCAAGAATGAACCCTTACGAAAAACTACTGAACAGAAAAAGAAAATGGACACCAGTCCAGACAACTGCCGGATTATGCAAGGCAGGGGCGGAAGAGACGGTACACCGTGCTCTTGCGTTACGACATATGGAACTACCTGTGGGAGATTTTATCCGTGATGGCTTGGCTACCGACGTACCAAAACTATCGCGGGAGTTATTGGAATCAAACATCACCGACGAAATCAATCACGACCTGGCACTTGGTTACATTGCCAATGCTTACGGGGTTGACGAAAAAGCTGAATCGGAAGCTTTGCGGCTCAGGGAAGCTTGGACTTCGCATCCTGATCACACAATCCTCAAAGCGATGGTTGCCGAACGTGCGATATTCTTCGTTCTTCTACCATTCCTGCGCGCTAATGGTGACGCTGGAATGCGAACAGTCAGCGCGGATATAAGTAGAGATGAACAAATTCACGTTGCTGCCAATAGTCTTGTTTGTCGGGAGTTGGGGCTTACTTTCAGCCCTAGTCTTGATAAACTCCGCAAGGCAACTATCAATTGGGTAATGCAACCCCTTAAAAATAGTCCCGATAAATATTTGGATAAAAAATTTTGGCTGGATTCTAGTGATCGCTTGATGTATGAAGGCAAAGCTCCAGAGCTTTCTTTTACCAAGTCTGCACGGATGCCAGCATTTTTTGAGCATAGTAATGTCAACCTCCCTCAATATGCTTGAGACCTTGGGGATGCAATCCCGAGGCTTAGTGCATCAGTTAGATGAAACATTTCCACCAGTTAATTCTACACCTGAAGATTCAATTGAAAAGATTATGTACAGGTCTGGACAACGCAGTGTCGTTGAATGGATCATTCAATATATGGAAGAAAACCAATGAGTTTTATTAGAAGATACGGTGGTAATACCGAGACAATGGCTCACTCAGGCATGGCTGCTGTACAAAGAGCAATTGATGCTGGGATGACTGTCCATCAAATCCAAGCACAAGCTGGACGTGAAGGTATCAGTTTTGGCCACAAAGCACAGGACTATCTCAATGCACGTCAAGGTACATTCATTGGTAAGTATGGCGGCAACGAAGGCACCATGGCTCACGCAGGTTTACAAGCTGTAGATGCTGCTAGTGCTGCTGGTTTGTCTTACGAAGAAATGCAAAGGCAAGCTGCTGCTGAAGGTGTTCAGTTTCAAAGTGGAGCACAAGCATTATTTAAATCTTATAGAGACGCTGCTGAACAACAGAAACGAAGAGAGCAGGAAATGAAAAGTCTGCAGTCTAGGTTTGATAGTCAGATGGCAAGCATACGTACACAAATGGCAAGCCAGCAAAGTGCGTATGACAAAAATCTGAAGAGTATGGAAAATACAATGAAGGCTACCATGAACCCCAACAATCGAGAATCAGTTCTTGGTATTAAAGGAGCATCCACGGGATCAGCTAGTGATAGCGCAGCAATGGCACGTCAAGGTGTCAAAGGTACATTTAGCCGAAGTGGTTTGCGCATCAAAAAGATCAAAGACAAAGCATTGAACGTAACTTAAATGTCAGCAAGAACAAGGTATGACTATTTAGCAAGCGACCGTTCCCAATTCTTAGAAGAAGCACGGCAAGCATCAGAGCTTACCCTTCCATATTTAATCCGTGGACATGAAGAGCACATGTCAGGTATGAAACAACTTAAGACTCCATACCAATCGGTAGGGGCAAAAGGATGTGTGACATTAGCAAGTAAATTAATGCTTGCATTACTACCTGTACAGACAAGTTTCTTTAAGCTACAACTAGACGAAAGTCAACTCGGTGAAGAGTTTCCACCAGAGATGAAATCAGAACTTGATCTATCCTTTGCGAAAGTAGAGAGGATTATTCTTGAATCAATCTCAGCTTCAGATGATCGAGTTGCAGTACACCAAGCATTACTACATTTAGTAGTAGCTGGTAACGCTCTAGTTTACATGAGTAAGTATGGACTAAAGGTATACCCTCTGAACCGCTACGTAGTGGATCGGGATGGTAACGGTCAAGTGATTGAAATAGTTACAAAGGAAAGAATCTCAAAAGACTTGATCGAGAACCAACTACCAAAGGAAGTTCTAGAAACTAATCAAGTAACTGATGACAATGAATACAGTGATGACGTTGATGTCTACACGCATATCAAGCGAGACAACAATAGATTCGTCTGGCATCAAGAAGTAAACGACAAAGTACTGAATGAATCACGTGGTAAAGCACCAATAGATATCAATCCTTGGATTCCCCTACGCTTTAATACAGTGGATGGTGAAGGCTACGGTAGAGGCAGGGTAGGTCAATTTATTGGAGACCTGAAGTCATTAGAAGGACTCTCTCAGGCACTGGTAGAAGGCTCTGCAGCAGCTGCAAAAGTAGTATTTACAGTATCACCTTCAAGTACAACTAAACCATCCACGCTGGCAGCAGCTGGCAACGGTGCAATCATTCAGGGTAGACCTGATGACATCGGAGTCATTCAAGTTGGTAAGACAGCTGACTTCAGAACTGCTTATGAAATGGCAGGAACTTTAGAGCGGAGACTTAGTGATGCATTCTTGATAATGAACATCAGACAGTCAGAACGCACAACAGCTGAAGAAGTCAGAATGACTCAGATGGAATTGGAGCAACAACTTGGGGGACTATTCTCCCTACTTACTGTTGACTTCTTAGTTCCTTATCTGAATAGAAAACTAAGCGAAGCACAGAAGAAAGGAGAGATTCCTAAAATTCCTAAGAACATTGTCAAACCTACAATTGTTGCAGGTATCAATGCACTTGGACGTGGACAGGATAGAGAAAGCTTAGGTCAATTCCTAACAATTCTAGCTCAAACACTAGGTCCTGAAGCTATCGCACAGTTCATCAATACAGATGAGGTAATCAAACGTCTGGCTGCTTCTCAAGGTATTGATGTACTGAACCTTGTACGTTCTATGCAGGAAGTACAACAAGAAGCTGCTGCTGCACAGCAACAACAGATGGCTATGCAACAACAGCAGATGCAGATTGAGGCAATGAAGACACCTGTTATGGATCCATCAAGAAATGGAGAAGTAGCAATGATGGAACAGGCAGCTCAACAACAACAACCACCACAATAAATAATATATGGCAGAAGTAATGTCTATGCTCTCTGACGAAAACAATCAGGGAGAACTTAATGCAGATGAACAAGAGTCTCTGCAAATTGGAGAAGAGATGGAGCAGCAGCAAGAGACAATGCTTGCTGGTAAATACAAAAACGCTGAAGAGCTAGAAGCTGCTTACATTGAACTTCAGAAAAAACTTGGTAGTCCTAAAGATGAACAAACCGAAGAAGCGGAACCAGAGCCAGAAGAAGAAGTAGATGAACCAACTGATGCTTCACTATTTGACAGACTTTGGGAAGAATCAAAAGGTGAGTTTTCTGAAGACACCTTGAAAGAACTATCAGGAGCAAAACCTGAAGATCTTGCAAAGATGTATTTGGATTATAGGTCTAACCAAAACACACAAACTCTTACAGAGAGTGATGCAAAGAGTTTGAAAGATTATGTAGGCGGCGAACAGGCTTATACAGACATGGTTGCTTGGGCAAGCTCTAATTTAGAGGAAGCCGAAATCAATATGTATGATGCAGTGATGGAAGCAGGAGATAGAAATGCTGCATACTTTGCTATGCAATCACTTGCTTATAAATACAATGACAAGATTGGTGTAGAAGGAAAACTACTACAAGGTAGAGCACCAAGCAATACAGTGAAAGGTTTTAAGAGTCAAGCAGAAGTGGTCGCTGCAATGCAAGACCCACGCTATGACCGTGACCCAGCCTATCGCCAAGAGGTGATGACAAAACTTGAAAGTTCAAACGTTAATTTCTAAACAACAACCCTTATTAAATACAATGAAAAAAATTATTGCAATTCTGTCAGCCGCTGCATTGGGTACTCCCGCAGTTGCTGGTCCTTATGTCAACGTTGAAAACAATGCTGGCTTTACTGGTTCAAACTTTGGTGGTCATGTAACTGACTTCCACATTGGTTATGAAAGTGCTACTGACTTTGGTGCTTACTACGTCCAAGCTGGCCCATCTATTTTCGCACCTGATGGCGGTGAAGAGGAAACCAAACTGACAGGTAAGGTTGGTGGTTCTATTCAAGCAACTGATCGAGTGTCAGTGTACGGAGAATTGTCAGCAGCATTTGACAGCGTAAATAACTACGGAACAAAGGTAGGAGTTAAGTACAACTTCTGATGAACGATACACAAATCTGGCCACAAGAACCTCGGATTGAAGTAATGGACGTAAAAGAACACAACCCTAAAGCAGAACTATTAAATGGTCGCCTTGCAATGCTTGGCGTCATCGCAGCACTCGGTGCATATGCAGTAACTGGTCAATTGATTCCTGGTATTTGGTAATGAGTAAAGGACTTTATGCAAACATCCATGCCAAGCGTGAACGCATTAAGAAAGGTAGTGGAGAAAAGATGAGGAGCCCTGGTTCTAAAGGTGCTCCGACAGCAAAAAACTTTAAGCGGTCTGCTAAGACAGCTAAAAAAGCTAAATAGATTTAATGGGGGGTGCAATTCCCTCCCTAGCTCTAGACAGCCAAGTCTTTAAAATGGTCTTACTTACTAGAACAAACACACATGAACTATTACTTTAATGACCGCAACAATTACGCTACAAAAACAACAGAATATTTGGAATGACTTTTGTGACTGGGTAACCAGTACTAACAACCGACTATATGTTGGTTGGTTTGGAGTCCTAATGATTCCAACATTACTAGCAGCTACAACCTGCTTCATCATTGCATTCATTGCAGCACCACCCGTAGACATAGATGGCATTCGTGAACCAGTTGCAGGATCGCTCCTGTACGGAAATAACATTATATCGGGAGCAGTTGTCCCGTCTTCAAACGCTATCGGACTTCACTTCTACCCCATCTGGGAAGCAGCAAGTCTTGATGAATGGCTGTACAACGGTGGACCATTTCAACTGGTCATCTTTCACTTCCTTATCGGTGTCTACGCTTACATGGGACGCGAATGGGAACTTAGTTACCGACTCGGAATGAGGCCCTGGATCTTTGTCGCATACTCTGCTCCGGTTGCCGCAGCTTCTGCTGTCTTCCTTGTTTACCCGTTTGGACAAGGTTCTTTTTCCGACGCTATGCCTCTTGGCATTTCCGGTACTTTTAATTATATGTTGGTATTCCAAGCCGAGCACAACATACTCATGCACCCCTTCCACATGCTCGGGGTTGCTGGTGTATTTGGTGGGAGCTTGTTCTCAGCTATGCATGGATCACTGGTCACTTCGTCGCTTGTACGTGAAACAAGTGAAAACATTAGTCAAAACTATGGTTACAAATTTG
>Ga0208792_1000476_pt1 | contig 15322 bp, 8 predicted proteins | sample 14_taG_FD_184087 | JGI IMG/M metagenome (GOLD analysis project Ga0208792, IMG submission 184087) | Marine viral communities from the Subarctic Pacific Ocean - 14_ETSP_OMZ_AT15311 metaG (SPAdes) (version 2) | ecosystem: Environmental > Aquatic > Marine > Oceanic | place: Pacific Ocean | collected...
TGGGTGGTTTTTTTATGTAATAAATATCTAATAATAGATATGTCGTGCGAGAAAGATGCCTCTCTCAAGATTAGATAACTTTCTAAAGAACGTAAAAGGAAATATTTTATATGTTGATCCAAGTAATCTGGATGCAACAGATGGTATTGAGAACCAAGGGAACTCATTTGCTCGACCATTTAGAACTCTACAAAGGGCATTAATTGAAGCCTCTAGATTTTCATATCAAGTAGGTCTTGATAATGATAGATTTGAAAAAACCTCAATCTATCTGTTTCCTGGTACACATTATATTGATAACAGACCAGGTTGGATTCCATCTGGGTCAGGTACTTATTTGTTGAGAAGTGGCGTTAACTCAAATGATTTTCAATCATTCAGTAATACATCAAACTTCGATATTGCAGATGGTAACAATATTCTTTATAAACTCAATAGTATTCATGGTGGAGTTATTATCCCCAGAGGTGTGTCTATTATTGGTCAGGACTTAAGAAAGACTGTCATCAGACCAATCTATGTTCCTAATCCAGAAAACAATTTAATCGAAAGATCTGCAATCTTTAGATTGACTGGCGGATGTTATATGTTCCAGTTTACTTTGAAGGATGCTGATACACAGAGACCTGCATATAAAGATTACAGTTCTTCTACATTCAAACCAACATTCTCTCACCATAAACTTACATGCTTTGAGTATGCTGATGGTAAGAATAATGTAAACATTAATGATGATTTTATCAACTATGTTACAGATCGTAGTGATCTAGACATGTATTATGAGAAGGTTGGTATTGCATATGGTTCTGCAAGTGGAAGAGAAATTGAACCTGATTATCCAAATGCAAGTGTAGATATTCAACCCAAGATTGATGAATACCGTATTGTTGGACCAGTATCTGGCTCAGTTGGTATCAATAGTATCAAGTCTGGTGATGGTATAACAGCTTCTACAGGAATTAATGTTAAACTTTCTAGTGGTATTTTTGGTTTAAATGTCGATACTAATGTTATTGTCAATAATGTAACCGATACAAGATATAATGGTACATATCTTGTGACTCAAGTATTAGACACTGATGCAAATGGAGTTACTGAATTCGCGTATGAAGTTCCAGTTCCTCCAAGTAATGCACTACCAAATCCACTAGGTTCTTCTATAGAACTTTCCACCGATACTGTAACTAGTGCATCACCATACATTTTCAATGTTTCGCAGAGATCTGTTTATGGTATGTGTGGAATGCATGCCGATGGCAGTAAGGCTGATGGATTTAAATCAATGGTTGTTGCACAATTCACTGGAATTGGACTTCAAGTCGATGATAAAGCTTTTGTAAGATATAATACCACAAGTGGTTCATTTGATGACTCTAATGTAGTCGCTAATTTGCATACAGATATCAATGCAGTATATAAACCACAATATGTAAATTATCACATCAAGGCATCAAATAACTCTTTGATTCAGTTAGTTTCTATTTTTGCTATTGGTTATGCAGAACAATTCTTAACAGAATCTGGTGGTGATTTCTCTGTTACCAACTCCAACTCAAACTTTGGTCAATCTGCACTTATCTCTAGAGGTTATAGAGATTTGGCATTTGCTCAAGATGATGTTGGATATATTACACAAATTATTCCACCACAATCACTTAAACCACAATTTACTACGATTGAATATCCTTCAATTGATATCACAAAAACTGTAGGTGTTGCAGATACAAGTAGAATGTATCTCTATAATTATACTAATGAGGATGTACTGCCACCAAGTACAGTTAATGGCTATAGATTTGGTGCAAATAATGACGAGACATTGAATGTAGTTATTCCTGTAGGAGGACAGACGGAAGTCTTTAGAGCAAGAGTCGTCATGGACGATACTGCATATGCAACAAAGAAAATAACTGGAAGAAAACTTGCAAGACTCGGTAGAAACGTTTCTACTGGTAATAGCATTACAAATTCTACGTTGATGTTTACTGAAGACCATCAGTTTAAACAGGGTGAGACTGTAAGAGCCATTTCAAATGATGGAAGACTTCCTGACGGTCTTGAGAGTAATAGAGTTTATTTTGCTGTTGTTGATGGCCTACCATCGAATCAACTACAACTAGCACAATCATTCAATGATTCTTTGACTGGTAATAAGGTTGGCATTAATAATCTTGGTGATACCATTATTGTAGAGAGTAGAGTTAGTGATAAAGACCCTGGTGACGTAGGACATCCTGTTCAATATGATGTTGATGAATCACAATGGTATGTAAACGTATCATCCGCATCAACAGAGAATAATTTGTTCTCTAAGCTAAATGGTGGTGGACTTGGAAATATTACTTCTAGAACATATATCGTTAGACAGAAAGATTCTAGACAATCTGATGATAGAATTCATCAGTTGAGATTTGTTATCCCTGCAAATACTGGAGTCTCTTCTGCAAGACAACCACTGGATGGTTTTATTCTTCAAGATTCGAGTGATGTTACTGGAGCAACTAATACCGAAGTTGCATTGGAATTTAATCCAGGTTCTGTGACGATGAGTAATGACTCTCAAATGAGAAACTTTAGTTTCATCTCTGATGTTGACTATAAAGCTGGAATTACATATTATTCAACAGAAAAACCTCATAGACTTTCTATTGGTTCAACTGTTATTATTAATAATGTAAGAAGTACTTTGTTCCCAACAGTTGGCACAGGTAACTCTGGTTATAATGGTACATATGAAGTTACTGGAATTACAAGTGCAAAGACATTTACTGTAAATTCTATTTCTCTTTCTGCTGGTACATTTATCAATGATACCTCGCAGAGAACTACTACTCTTCCGACGGTTTCTAGAAGAAACTTTGCAAAAGACTTTTATGTCTACGACGTACAAACTATTAATGAATATATCAATGGAGAACAGGATGGTGTCTATCATCTGTCAATAATTAATTCTGCAAATGAACCAAAGGTTTTCCCATTCAACAATAATGGTTATGCGTTCTCACAACCAGTCACTAATTATTATCCACAGTTAGATAGAGATAACCCTGTAACTAAGGCACCATCAGCTGCATGTTATGCACTGTCCGATAATATCGGTGAGGTTGCAATCAATGATCCTAAAAATAGTATTACTGGAGAAACATTGGAGGAGATGTTCCAACAAGTTGGTGTTGCAATTACAGGAATTATATCGAATAATGTAGGAACTGCGTATACTATCTTTACACAGTATGACCATGGATTGAATAGAATTACTGTTCCGACTATCAATAATCCTGGCGCAGGGTATGGTAATGGTACAAATTCAATTCAATACTACTATAATGCAAAACTTCAAAACATCACAAGTGGATCGATTGGTGATTTTGGCACTGGATTAGTCACCATTGATGGTACATCTGCTGGTGAGATTATTGATATTCAAATCATGGATGGTGGTTCAGCATTTGCAGCTGGTGATGACTTCCGAGTTGTTGGTATTGCAACAACAACTGGATTTAGTGCAGCCACTGGTAGTGTCAATAAAGTTTATGACAATAGAGGAGACACTCTCACATTAACCGGTATCAATGATTATGATGGCAGAAGTTACAATCAATTCTATAGAATTTCTGCCATTTCAGACACTAAACAGATTGAGGTAACTCCAGTTTTAGGTTCTCCTGGTATTACAACATTGGGTTTTGGTCCTGACAAAGTACTCGGTGGTGGTTTCTCTATCATTGGACCGTCGTTCGATAGTGAAAGTTTTGTTTATAATAAAGATGTCGGTATTGCAACAATAACTACAAAACTGAATAATAACTTTAGAGTTAATAATTCTGTGATCGTAAGTGGTGCAGGTCAAACATTCTATAATGGATCGTTTGTTTGTATTGATAAAATTGGATTGACCACGGTGGTTATTGATGTAGGTATTAGCACAGTTACTCCAACAATTGATGGTAATATTCGACTATTCCCATCTGGTTCTTCAGGAAACTTTGGTGACTTAGTTGCAAGAAATGGAAGATTGTCTGGTAGAGAAAGTCAAGTCTATGCTGGTATTTCGACTACACTTAATTCTGCAATTACTAGTAAAACAACTGATACTATCAATGTCAACAACATGACAGATTACAATTTCAGAATTGGTGATTTTGTTAGAGTTAATGATGAGTTGATGAGAATTAAAACTACAGTAAGTAGAGTAGCTGGAACTACGCAACTTAAAGTGTTTAGAGGTGTATATGGTTCTATTGCAAATACCCATGTGATAGGTTCAGTTATTACTCGGGTTAAGTTCTTCCCAGTTGAATTCAGAAGAAACTCAATCATTAGGGCATCCGGTCATACTTTTGAGTATATTGGTTACGGTCCTGGCAACTACTCAACTGCATTCCCCGATAAACAGACGAAGAGACTTACACTATCTCAGCAGATTAATGCACAGTCACAAACAATTGCCGGCGGTGTTGTCAACTATACTGGTATGAATGATAGAGGTGATTTCTTTATTGGTAACAAGAGAATTGCTTCTAATACAGGTAGAGAACAAGTATTTGATACTCCAGTTCAAACCTATACTGGCGAAGATCCATATTCAAGTGGTATTTCGGATGATGTATCTGACTTCAACTACATTGAGGCGTCTATTGTTAAAATTGAAAGAAACATAATGGTTGATGGTGGAGACAAAGGTAATATTCTTTCTCAGTTCAATGGACCTGTAGAATTTACCAAAAAAGTTATCAGTACATCAGACGAAGGTTTTGAAACTAATAGTGTCTTTATTCAAGGTAATGCTCAAGTTTCAAGAAAGTTGACTGTGGGCATAGCCACACCAACAGAGGCTGGTACTCCTGGTGATATCGTCTTCAACGCAAATCCTGAGAACACTGGAACAGTTGGTTGGGTTTACACAACAAACAATCAGTGGAGAACCTTCGGGGTTATCAGTTGATAAATAAAAATAATAATTCCTGATTATCAAGATAAATGGCAGTAGATAAGGATTTTGTCATAAGAAATGGCATTCAAGTCAATGAGAATTTAATCTATGCTGATGCCGATAGTGACAAAATTGGTATTGGAACTACAACCCCAGACAAAAAACTTGTAATTATTGGTGATAGTGAGGTTAGTAAACGTCTGGCAGTTGGTACTACAATTACTGCACAAAGACTTGTAACCACGGGTGTTACTACTTCTAATATTGGTCTTGATGTAGGTGTTGGTGGAACGGTATTTACTAGTTCTACTCTTACCAAAAAAATTGGTATCAATTCTGCCACTCCTGCATATACTCTGGATGTTATCGGACCAGTTTCGATTGGCCAAACCGCAGAGTATGTTTTTGGTGACCTGACAGTTACTGGTAATATCAAAGGAACATCTTTGTCAGGTCAAATTTCTGCTGGTGGAACAGTTGGGTTTACGAATGTAACTGTAGAAAAGAATTTAGTCTCAAATGATGCAGAATTATTCACCAAATTTACATTAGAAGAAGTTAATAGTGATACATTTAGATTTCTAGTTGCAGGTGACCCTCCAGGTATTGGTTTTACACAAAACACCGATGATCCAGAACTTTATCTGTTGCGAGGTAAGAAATATGAATTTCATGTGGATTCTGGTGGTTTCCCATTCTATATTAAGACTGCACCAACAGCAGACTTGGATAATATCTACAATAATGGTGTAGATGGTAACGGTACTCAGGTTGGTATTCTAACTATTAGAGTTCCATTTGATGCACCAAATAGACTTTTCTATCAAGCATCTAACGTTGCTGGTATGGGAGCAACAATATATCTACAAAATAATGGTAAACAAATTGATGTTGGTGTTGCAACAGTTAGAAACAGATTAGATAGTAATGGTTATGCAGACTTTGAGAACATCTATGTATCGGGTATCGGTACAATTAATAACATCAAGAGCAATGACTTCAGTGTAAGTGCTGGTATTGTTACCGTAAGACAAGATCAAACGGCCTTTATTGGTGTTTCTACTGGTGCAGATAGAGTTAGTGTTCAGACTACAAGTAGCAGTGACACACATCAGGTTTCATTTGTAAACAATGTAGGTTTGGGTTCAAACTACCCACTTCACTTAATTGACTCTGATACCAATCAATTAACGTATGTTCCTTCCACAAATGTACTGTCTTGTACTAGATTTGTGGGTAATGTATCTGGTATTGCCACTGGTGCGGATAATATTAATATAGACCCTCAAAATGGTAATACTGATTATCAAGTCATTTTCAGTAATCCTGGTGAATATGACTATAAGAGGATGTATATTGATAGTGAGAGTTCTAGATTAACATATAATCCATCACTTAATAGACTGTCAGTAACAAATATCATTGCAACCTCAATCACAGGTGGTTTGATCGGTACTGCAACAAGAGCAGACTTGATTAATGTAGACGAGAAAAATAATAATACAAACTATCAAATCTTGTTTAGTGATAATCAAGGTGCTGATTATCAAAGACCTTATATTGATAGTGATTCTAACAAATTACTTTATAATCCTTCTACAAATACTCTTCAGTCTACCAATATTACTGCAACGACAGTAACTGCTGGTTTGGCAGGTACTGCAACAAGAGCAGACTTTATTAATGTAGATGAAACTGGTTCTAATACAAATTATCAAGTTCTTTTCAGTACAAATCAGGCTGCTGGGTATCAAAGACCTTATATCGATAGTGGTTCTGGTCAATTTATCTATAATCCATCAACAAATACACTAACTGCCGGTAATTTGGCGGGTAAAGGTGATAATCTTACAAATCTCGATGGTAGTAATATTTCACAGGGTCTTATTAATGAGGCAAGACTACCTAACGCAACAACATCTGCACAGGGTGTAGTTCAACTTGATAACACATATCCTCCTACAAGTACCTCTACAACAAAAACTGCGACCACAAATGTCTCTAGACAACTTTATAATGGTATAAAAAATCTTATTTCTTCCGGGTCTCAGATGCTGTTCTACCAGGCATCTGCACCAACCGGTTGGACAAAAGTGACTACACATAATAACAAAACATTACGTGTTGTTTCTGGTTCTGGTGGTGGTTCTGGTGGTACTAATAGTTTCACCAGTGCATTTTCTGAGAGGTCTGTTCCAGTACCTACTCATAATCATACTGCAAATGCCGGAGATCAATCAGCCAATCATACTCATGGTGGAGAAGCAGTAACTGCTGCTGCAAATCACTCTCATAGCGGAAGTGCAGGTTTCCAAAATGTACCTCATAACCACGGTATTAATGCCGGTGGTGTGAACGGCAGCTTTATTACAGGTCTTAACTACAATAGAAGTGATTTTGACTCTGACGGCAGAAAAGAAGCAGTAACTGATATCAGTTTTAACAAAGGTGGCGTTGGTTATTCAAACCAAAATGTGCGACAAGGTAATGCTGGGCATAGTCATAGCATTAGTACGAATGCTGCAAACGCAGATCACGGTCACAATCTTAGTATTAATGCACAAAATGCAGACCATCAACACACAATTACTGTTGGTAATACCGGAACTGTAAACAACATGGACTTCCGTGTCCAATACATTGATGTAATTATTTGTAAGAAGAACTAAATACCCTTATTCACCCCCTATCATAGGGGGATTAAGTGGAGTTATTTGAGCAACATTTATTCCCTGTTGAAGGGCATGTGCATAAAGTTGTTGGTTCTGATGATTTGCTTCTACTACTTCATTTCTGAAACTTTCTACAGCAGCTCCAGTTTGATTTGACTTTTGTGCAATTTCTACTGTCATCATAGGCATCCATGATACCGCACAACGCCAATCATCAATCTCTTCCCCAGTATTAGGATTTGTTCCTCTTACACATGTATACCAGGCACATTTATGTTCAACACATTTCTTTTGAATTAACGGACAAAATTCGCCTTTTTTCATGATATATCATCATACCTGAAAAATATTTATATATACTGGTTATAAATAAAAACAACGGATAAAACATTATAGATAATGTCTTTACTTAGGGCCGACAAGATAGCCAATAGGTTCAATAACAGTGGTCCTATTATCGTAGGTCCTTCTACTGTAAGTGGAAATTTTACTGTTACTGGAATACTTACCGCACTGGGTATTGGGGTAACGAACAATGTTCTGGTTGGTGGAGCACTAACCGCCAAGTTCATCAATGCAACCAATAGTGCATCATTATTCAATTCATCTCTTACTGGTATCACTACTGCCGGTATTATCACCGGTGCAACGTATTTTGGTGATGGGGTCAATCTAACAGGTATTGTAACCGAAATTCAACCTGGTCCTGGTATCCAGATTTCGCCAATATCTGGTAAGGGTAAACTTACAATCTCAGCAAACGGAGTTGTAGTTTCTGGGTATTCAACTAATTCTGGTCTTGCAACTGATGTAAAAGGTGGCACAGCTGGGGCTATCTTGTATCAAGTTGGTCCAAATGATACAGCATTTACTGCATCAGGTACAGCTGGAGAAATTCTTCAATCACAAGGAACAGGAACTCCTGTTTGGACATCACTTGCAGCAATTAATGTCTCCTATGCAGACAGTGCAGGTATTTCTACTAACCTAAAAGGTGGTTCTTCTGGTAGGATTCCTTATCAAACAGGACAAAATGCAACTGGATTCTTACCGATTGGTCCCACAGGTAATCTTCTTCTAGGCCAAGGTACAGCTGCACCAACTTGGATTGACCCTAAAGCAAATTTAGATGTCAGATATGCAAGACTATCTGGTATCTCTACGAGTGCAATTGGTGGTATTGCTTCTGTTACTTCATTAAGTGTTACTGGTATCACCACACTGAGTGGTGGCAATGTAGTTATAGATAAAGACCTTCGTGTTACTGGGGTTACAACTGCAGCTAATGTGGTTGTCACTGGTGTTTCTACCATTGCAACTCTGAAGGTAGGTACAGGAGCTGGTGCAACAGTTGGTGTTACTACCATTCTAGATGAAGATACCTTTGGCTCAAATAGTAACGAGGCACTTGCAACTCAACAATCAATTAAGGCATATGTTGACAATGCCGCAGGTAATGTATCACTAGAATATGGTGGTAATATTGGTACCAGTAGTATTGACCTTGATGGTGAAAGGTTTGATATTCTGGGTAGAACTAGTGAAATCTATACCATAGGTACAGGTCTTACAATTACTGTAGGTCTTAATACTGATGTTACTATTCCACGAGACTTCACAGTCACGAGAAATTCAACACTTGGTCTTTCTACTATATCGACACTTGGTGTTACTGGTGTTGCGACTGCACAATATCTTGATGTTACTGGTGTAGCTACAGCTGCAACACTTGGTGTTACTGGACTCACAACTACCCAGTTCTTAGAAGTCACTGGCGTCTCTACGATTGCAACACTAGGTGTTACTGGAGTTACAACTACAAGAGAACTGATCGTAACTGGTGTTTCTTCACTGACTGGTTCATTAGTTGTCTCTGGCATCACAACACTTGCATCTGATGGTGGTATTACGACGACTGGTGGTGACCTTTATGTTGCCGGTAATCTAAATGTTGTTGGTGACCTTGTATATGATGAGGTTACTGGTAGAAACCTGAATATTACTGGTGTTGCAACAATTGCAAACCTTGGTATCACCGGTCTTACCACTACAAAAGACCTATTAGTAACTGGTATTTCTACTCTCACTGGGTTCTCAACCTTCCTGAGTGATGTTTATATCTCTGGTATTACATCAGTAGGTGCAGCCGTTACAATGTACCCCACAACGGGTATTGTAAGTGCTACAGCCTTCTATGGTGATGGTTCAAACCTGACTGGTGTTGTTGGTCTGGTATCTGTTACTAACCAAATCTATGTTACACCTGATGGTAATGATGAAAATGATGGTTACCTAATTTCTACTGCAAAGAGAACTGTTGGTTCTGCTCTTACGATTGCAGAAGCATCATCGGTTATTAGAATTTCTGCTGGTAATTATTCAGAAAACAATCCAATCATTATTCCAGAACAGGTCACACTTCTTGGTGACAGTTTGAGAGAAGTCTCAATTATTCCACAAAACCCTGATGAAGATCTCATTTATGTTGCAAATGGTAGTTATGTTGAGAATATGTCATTTACGGGTTCATTGAATGAAGGTAAGGCAATTATCGCATTCAATCCCAACAAACCATCTTATGTAACACAAGGTCCTTACATTAGGAACTGTACAAACTTCATCTCCAATAGTATTGGTATGAAGATTGACGGTAGACATGTCATTGGTGACACCAGAGCAATGAACGTTGACTCATATACTCAACTCAATCAGGGTGGTATTGGTGTTTCAGTCTCTAATGAGGGTTATGCTCAGTTAGTTTCAATCTTTACTATCTACAACGACCAAAGTATTGTTTGTATCAACGGTGGTCAATGTGACCTGACAAACTCCAACTCTTCCTTTGGTAGGTTGGGTCTTGTTGCTGATGGTATTGGTCCAACAAACTTTATTGGAACTGTTACTGAATTTACATCTGCTGGGTCGAATGCATTCCCAATTGATATTAGTACCGACAGCATTAACATCACAAATGCAACATACGATAATGTAACTGGTCTGACTACAATTACAACAGCAACCAATCATGGTTATAATGTTGGTATGTCAGTCTCAATGAGAGATATGACATTTACATGTGACTCACAACTTGCTGTCACATCATTCGGTATCTCTACTGCAAATTATAGTAATGTGACTGGTGTGATGACGGTATCAACCAGTATTGCAAATAACTTCTATGTTGGTGCAAGTGTCACATTCTCGCAGTTAGTATTCAGTTGTAATTCTGGTGGGGGTATTTCTACTGCATACTTCCCGCCTGCACTTGGCGACAACAACGGTGTTGCAAATCATGTATTTGATGTTGTCGGTATTAACTCAGCAAGAGAGTTTGAGGTTAATGTAGGTCCTTCGACAATTGTTCATAACTATCAAACTGGTGGTAATGTAAGTATCAGTACATTTGCACCATTCCCAAGTGGTGCATTTGGTAGTATCTTTACTGTCGATTCTGTTCCAGCAACAAATCAGTTTAGAGCCTATGTTGGAGTATCAACCTTAGCACATACATATTCTTCTGGTGGTCAAGTAGAAACATTTACATCATTGCCTTATGATGGTCAGGTTGTATACCTTGACGAAATTTATAACACTATAAAAGGTGTTAATATTACAAGTGGTGGTTCTGGTTACACATCACCTCCGGTAGTTACTTTCTCTGATCCTTCAGAATCATGGGGTATCAAGGCAACTGGTGTTGCACGACTGACTGGTGGTTCTGTGACATCTGTGGACATGATTTCTAATGGTAGAGGTTATACAGGAACACCTACGGTATCCTTTACTGGGTCTGCTACAGGTACTCCTGATGTCTTACCTACATACTATGTGGTCAGTAGTGCAACTCCAGTTGTTGGTGGTATCACTACAGTCACATTCACGGAAAATGTACCTTATGCAGTTGGTGTAGGAACTACCGTTCCATTCTTCAAACAAAGTAGAGTACTTGCTTCATCTCAAGCATTTGAATATATCGGTTCTGGTAATACTGCTCTTACCGCTCTCCCACAAAGAGGTGGTATTGCAATCCCAGAGAATGAAATTGTAAATAAGAATGGTGGTTTGGTAATCTTTACTTCTACCGATCAAGCAGGCAACTTCAAGATTGGTGAAGGAGTTATTATTAATCAACTTGAAGGATCTATTACTGGTGATGCTTACAACAGAAGCCTATTTGCCAATATCACACCTTATATTCTCGCATTAGGAGGAGATTCATAAAATGGCATTAGCCCTTAACAATTATCAGACAATCACAGGTGTTGTCGGACTCAATACAGTAGGTATCTACACGGCACCTACTGGATATAGTGCTATTGTCCTTTTAGCACAAACCACCAACGTTGGTAGTGACACACAAACTATCAGTTTCTCTCACGAGAGAACAACCGCAGGTATTGCAGTAACTACCGAAATTCTAAAAGGTTTCCCAGTACCAGCAAACGATGCTGCAAATCTTTTGGCAGGTAAACTTGTTCTTGAAACTGGAGATTCTCTTGTCATATCATCAAGTAGCAATACTGACGTGAAATTCATCTCATCTATCTTAGAGACACTTAATCAGTAATAACGATGGCAAAGTACGCTAGTAACGACCAAAAAAACTTTAAAATTGGTATAAGTTCTTTTAGTGACAACAAAACTTCGTTAGAAGTTATTGGTCGCGTTGGTATCAACAGTTCTAGTGCAAAATCAGCATTGGATGTAGCCGGTTCAGTGAATGTATCGGATGGTTTATCCGTAACTGGTCTCTCTACATTTACTGGTATTGGTACTTTTGTCGGTGATTTATATGTTGGTGGAGACTTAAATGTTGTTGGTGACCTCGTATATGATGAGGTTACTGGTAGAAATCTTAATATAACTGGTGTTGCGACAGTCGGCACGGCATTTACTGTCAATGGACCTTCTAATTTAGTTGATACTTTTGTATCTGGTGCTCTTACTGCAACCACATTTACTGGTGCTGGTACTGGACTGACGGGTATTACTAGTGCAACGAATGCAACTAATATCTACGGTGGAGCGACAGGTCAGCTATTATATCAAGCCCAACCGGGTATAACATCTGCATTTGAAAATGGAACTACTGGTCAAGGCCTTTTCTCTAGAGGTACAGGTCAACCTCCACAATGGTTAGCAGCTGCACCTTCAGGTGCTATTGAAGGTCTTCTCCTATTTGACGAAGGTGCAGTAGTTGGTGGAGGAATAACATATTCAGGTCTTGATTTTAGAGGACTTGATGTAACTGCAACTGGTGGTAATAATGGTGGTATCGCCACAATCACTGTCGCACAACAGTCATTTGTAACACTTGCAGGTATTGCAACGAATGTTATTGGTGGTATTGCTTCAGTTACTCAACTGAATGTAAATGCTGGAGTATCTTCATTCGCAGACTTTAAGATTACGTCGTCTGGTGTAGGTGCAACAGTTGGAACATCTGCAGGTATTACGACATATTATGGTAGTGGTACTGAACTAACCGGTATTGTCACTTCTATTGTTGCTGGAGCTAATATTTCAGTTAGTAGCTCAACAGGCCAAGTAACAATTATTGGTCTTGCCAATACTGCAAATGTCTCGGCAGAAACATTAGTTGTTAGTGGTATTTCAACACTTGGTATCATTACTGGTGCTGAATCTCTGGGTGTTGGTACTGTATATGCGACTAATATTGTTGGTGGGACTGCAACATTCGGTGATGATGTGTCCGTTGGTGGCACTTTCAATGGTAGTAATGCTATTTTTTCTGGAAATGTCACCATTGGTGGTACTTTAACCTATGAGGATGTAGCTAGTATAGACGCTGTTGGTTTTGTAACTGCCAGGACTGGGTTGAATGTTGGTTACACCACTGGACCATCTGGTATTGGTGTTACTGTTCTTCCTGACGGTAGTGGAGTCTTTGCTGGTATATTAACAGCACAAAACCTTGATGTTGTTACCGAATTAAACGTTGGTTCTGCTACATCACAATTTACGGTTGTGTCATCTGGTTCCACCATTATGGTTGGAATTGGTACCACAAACCCACTCCATACTTTGGATGTTAGGGGTGATACCAACATTGAAGGTAACCTAACAGTCAACAATAACACTATCCCTTCATTAGCAATGGTAATTGCTCTTGGTGGACTTTAATAAATAACTAAAAAGTATTAATACAATGGCGGAGTCATTTAACAATAAACTGACATCATCAGCTGGGATTGTGACAACAACGACAGTTGCTAGTATTGGTGCTGCTGGAACTACTATTAGTGGTATATCTACTAATGGCATATCCGTTGGTGATATGGTCGATACCACATTCTTTAGAGGTGCGACGAAAGTATATTCTATTGGTGCTGGTTCAGTTCTTGTGGATAAGGCCTCCACAAATAATTCGATCGCAGCTAATCAGAATGTAACCTTTATGGGTCTTACAACTGCATATACTGCATCGGGGAAATCAATTCTTGTCGGTGGTACTTTTGCAAATCTTACAGGTAACTCTGTAAATCTATTTGTTGAGATTGGTATTGGAAACACTTTTGCGAATATTGCAAATGATATTCCTGTCCCAACTGGAAGTTCTTTTGTTATTAGTGATGCCGGTAAGACAATTTTAAGACCTAATGAAGAAATTAGGGTCTATTGTGATACTGCAAACGCATTAGATGTAAGTCTTAGTATTTTAGAAGGAGTTGCCTGATGTTAGGTAATAACGGGTATCTAGGTCGTAACCCAGGAGATTCATCAGTAATTGTTGCTCGTCAGGTATTCAACCCTACGGGTGTTCAAACTTCATTTGTTTTTGCGACAAAATATCAAATTGGATATCTTGAAGTATATCTAAACGGTGCGAAACTGATTTCAAGCCAAGATTATAATGGAACAGACGGAACAAATATCACATTTACAACTCCAGTTCAAGGTGGAGATGTAGTAGAAGCAATATCTTATAAAGCATTTAACGCAGTCATCCCAACAGATGCACCTGGCAATTTCACTGTTGGAGGTAATTTAATAGTAGAGGGTGATACTGAACTGGTTTCTGGTATATCTACTAGATTTATCTCTGCAGTTGGTATTCAGTCTGGTGGTAATCAGATTGGTACTGGTATCACAACCATAAACTTTATTGGTGTTGGTAATACTGTTACTGTCAATGGTACAACTGTTGATGTCAGTATTGAAAGTGGTGCGTCTGGTGTTGGTACTGCTATTAAGTATTCAGATAATACTAAAAGTCCATTCAGTTATATCAATGCCACTACATATGTAACTGAAAACATCGTACTTGATACGACAAATGCTGGTAATGACCACTCTTATGTTGTAGTTCAAGAACCAAGAATTATTGTTCAAACTGGTGTAGCTGTCACTGTGGGTCTTGGTAAAACCCTTGTAACTGACTTATATCAGTTGGGTGACCTCTGATAAATACAATTAAAAGATATTAACAATGTCAGCAATTAATGTAAATTCTATTACAGGTAGGACTGGTACTCACGGACCAGTGCTGACGGGTGTGACTACCGCGACGAATGGGTTGCATGTTACTGCGGGTAATGTTGGCATAGGAACTGATAATCCTGGATACAAACTTCAAATTGGTGATGGAACATCACAAGCAAATCTGAGACTTCAAAGTGGTAATAGTGATATTTCATTATTAAGTATGGTGGGAGGAGCTAGTCAAACCTGTAGAATTGAGTTTGGTGATTCTGGT
>Ga0208792_1000479_pt1 | contig 15284 bp, 24 predicted proteins | sample 14_taG_FD_184087 | JGI IMG/M metagenome (GOLD analysis project Ga0208792, IMG submission 184087) | Marine viral communities from the Subarctic Pacific Ocean - 14_ETSP_OMZ_AT15311 metaG (SPAdes) (version 2) | ecosystem: Environmental > Aquatic > Marine > Oceanic | place: Pacific Ocean | collected...
CTCATCGTTCTGCAAAAAAAGGTAGAGCAGTAGGGTTAGGCGTGTTAGGATGGCATACTTTTCTTCAAAACGAAAGAATACCATTTGCTTCTATAGCTGCAACCTCATTAACTCATCAAATATTCTCTAAAATTAAAAACGATGCTGAAATAGCTTCAAGAAGACTAGCAGATGAGTATGGAGAACCTATATGGTGTAGAGGTACAGGTATGAGAAATAGTCATTTACTTGCTATTGCACCTACTGTTTCTAATTCTACCTTAACTGGCGGAGTTTCTGCTGGAATCGAACCAGTACCTGCTAATGTTTATACTTTTAACTCAGCTAAAGGTACGTTTATTAGAAAGAATCCTGCTTTAGAAACTTACTTAGAGGAAAAAGGTCATAATACTGATGAAGTATGGGATGAGATTATGAAAGATAGAGGGAGTATAGCTAATCTACCAGAAGATATCATGCCAGCAGAAGATAAACCTATATTTCTTACATTTGCAGAAATTAATCAATTGCAGTTAGTAGAGCAAGCAGCAGTTAGACAAAAATATATAGATCAAACGCAATCATTGAATTTAGCCTTTGATCCAACTGATTCTCCAAAGTTTATTAACGAAGTTCATCAAGCTGCTTGGAGATTAGGAATAAAAACACTATATTATTTAAGAACAGACTCGGTAATAAATGGTGATATAGGTTCTAGAACAGAGTTAGATTGTTTAAGTTGTGATGGATAAAATAAAAGGGCTCGGAGATTTAGTAGCTTTGTTTACTAAGTATACCGGGATAAAGTGGATAGTAAAAAAGTTATACGGTAATGACTGCGGGTGTGACGAAAGGCAAGAAAAGCTAAATAAAATATATCCAATTAATAAACCACAGTCGAATATTAATTTGGTTAAGGATCCTCATCCTACACCTCCTAAAAGTTATGAAAAATAAAACTATATTTATACAGATAGCAGCTTATAGAGATCCAGAACTACTACCAACATTAGATAATTTAATTCATAATGCAAGGTATAAAAAAAGATTAAAGATCTGTATAGCTTGGCAAAATTCTAAAGAAGATACTTGGGATAATTTAGATAAATATAAAAATCATCCTAATATTAAAATTTTAGATATTCCACATACCGAATCAGAAGGAGTTTGCTGGGCTAGAAATAAAATACAACAGCATTATAATGATGAGGACTTTACTTTACAGTTAGATTCTCATCATAGATTTGTTAAACACTGGGATGTTAAGTTAATCGATATGTTTAACTCTTTAGTAGACGACGGATATCCAAAACCCCTTATTACTGCATACATACCTCCTTATCACCCAGAAAATGATCCTGAAGGTAGATCAGATGAAGTATGGAAAATGGAATTTGATAGATATGCCGTTGAAGGTTATATAGCTACTAAACCTCACCATATAGATAACTATAAAAAAACTCTTTCTAAACCTATACCATCACGATTCTACTCGGCTCATTTTGCTTTTACAGTAGGTAAGTTTTGTTTAGAAGTTCCTCATGATCCTAATATGTATTTTCATGGTGAAGAACCAAGTATTGCTGTTAGAGCTTATACAAGCGGTTACGATTTATTTCATCCACATAGAATCATAGCATGGCATGAATATACAAGAGTAGGTAAAACTAAACAATGGGACGATAATCCTAAATGGGTTGAAAAGAATCAACAATCACACCAAAGATTTAGATTACTATTTAGTATGGACGGAGTCAAATGCACTCCTTGTGCTATGAAAACTTTAAAACCGTATATATTAGGTACAGAAAGATCTTTACAAGATTACGAAAGATTCTCAGGAATAAGATATGAAGATCGATCAGTGCAGAAATATACATTAGAGTACAATATACCACCGAATCCAGTTATTACTGATGAAGTACTTTATAATAATAGCTTTGTTAGTATGTTTAAACACTGCGTTGATATACATAAAGATTCTCTTACTCATGATGATTATGATTTTTGGGTTATAGCATTCGAATCAGAAGACGGTAAAGAAATAGTAAGACTAGATGCTGATAAAATTGAAGTGGATAAGTATATGGCCCAAATTAAAGAAGGCACAGAATGGCTTAAAATATGGAGACAGTATAACGGCAAAAAATTAGACAAAGTTGTAGTATGGCCTCATTCGATTTCAAAAGGATGGGTTGATAGAATAGAAAACAAGTTATGAAAGAAAAAATATTTATCCATTTACCAGCATACAGAGAACCAGAATTAATTCCTACTATAGAATCTGCGTTAGATAATGCAAGATTTCCAGAAAGATTAGTTTTTGGTATATGTAGACAGTATAACCCAGATGATGGTTTTGATAACTTAGATAGATATGAAAATAATCCTCAGTTCAAAATATATCATCTGCATTATGAAAAAGCAAAAGGATTAGCTTATGCTAGAGCAATTATTAATGAAGAGTTATTAGACGAAGAAGAATTCGTTTTACAGTTAGATTCTCACCATAGGTTTACTAAACATTTTGACGTTAAGTTAATAAAATGGTATAATACACTTAAGTCTGAAGGAAATAATCCTTTAATATGCGGTTATTTACCGTATTATGACCCATATAATGATCCAGAAAAAAGAGTTAAAGTTCCATGGTGGAGTGAAGCAGCAAGTTTTTACCCTCACGGAACGATTTTTATTAGACCTACAGCATTTAAGGTAGATTGGAAGGAATTAAAGAAACCTGTACCTGCTAGATTTATTTCAGGGCATTTTTGCTTTGGACCTAATAAATGGGCTAAGGATATAAAGCACGATACTGATATTTATTTTGCCGGAGAAGAACTCAACCTTACTATCAGAAGTTTTACTCATGGATATGATTTATTTCACCCTCATGAAGTTATTATCTGGCATGCTACTATGAGAGAAGAAAGAGCAGGTATGCTGGCATGGGATGATAATGGTAAAAGAAACGACGGAACTTGGATCACACAAACTTCTAATGCAAGAGCTAAAATTAGACAACTTCTAGGTTTAGAAGATAATGGTTTTGATATGACTGGCTACGATTTAGGTACTGTGAGAACTGTAAGAGATTATGAAAAATATGCTGGAATACATTTTGCTAAAAAGTCCTTTCAGAAATATACTAGAGACAATTACCCGCCACCTAATCCTGTAATAGAAGACGAACAAGAATGGGAAAACAGTTTTATGCATTCGTTCTATCATTTAGTAAACGTAGAACCAAGTATGCTACCGGAAAAAGATTATAACTTTGTATTAGTTGCATTTGATGATGAAAACGGAAATTCGATAGATAGTGAAGCTATAAAAGGTAGTAGACTAACAAACTTTATTGAAAATAATAAACCTATTCACTATGAAAAAATGTTCTTAACTGATAAGAAACCTCATAGGGTAGTTTTTTGGGGTCATAGTGAAGCTAGAGGTTGGGCTGAAAAATACGAAAAAAGACTATAACCATGTTAGTTAATAAAGAAAAAAAAGTAGTGTTTAATACACCTTATAAAACAGGCTCTCATACTTTACAAGCCACTATACTAAGGTCTAATTTTGTACTCAGTCAACATGCTAAATATTCTGATATTAAAAAGAAAGAACCTAAACTTTATGAGGATATAAAAAAAAATTACAAAAAGTATATAGTAGTAAGAAATCCATGGACTCATGCTACTAGTCACTATATGCATAATTTAGAAAGAAGACAAAACAAACGATTATTTGAAAACAATTGCCCAGAACAGTATAAAACTAATTTCATTTCTTTTAAAAATTTTTTAAAATCAAAATTCTATATACCTCAATCAGTAGTAAGTTTTAATGATCCTAATTTTATGTACGATAAAGTTTTAAAGTTTGAAAACCTCGATATAGAACTTAAAAATTTATGTCAAGAATTAAATATTACCTATAAACCATGGAAAAAAAATTTAGGAACAGAAACCAAAAAAGAGTATTTTAACAATATAAAATATCCTTTAGATTATAGAAAATTGTATGATAAAGAATCAATAGAAATAGTAAAAACTAGATCTTCAAAAGAAATAGAATTATTCAACTATAAATTTTAAAACGATGAATTACACTATAGTTAGCGGATTATGGAACTTGAGTAGACAAGGAAGAAATTTTGAAACTCACTACTTACCGAGATTTAGAGAATTTTTAGAAATCGATGCTAATATGGTATTATTTCTTCCAAAAGAACTACATGAAGAAGTATGGAAAAAAAGAAAACCTGAAAATACATATATTCATACATTTGAATTAGAAGATATTAAAAAACTATACGGACCACATTGGGATAAAACTCAATCTATAAGAACTAGTAAAGAATGGTTGAATATAACCGGTGAAGGAGGGTGGTTAAAAGGTAGCCCACAAGCTACTTTGGAGTACTATAACCCAATAGTACAGTCGAAAATGTTTATGCTTCACGACGCTGTATGTTTTAATAATTTTAACTCAGAATACTACTACTGGCTTGATGCAGGTATAACTAATACTGTTCCAAAATCCCATTTTATAGAGGATAGGTGTTTAGATAATATAGCTAAATATACTGACCCTTTTATATTTCTAAGTTACCCTTATAAAGCAATAGATGAAATACATGGTTTTGATATAAAAGCTATGAATAAATATGCCGGTAAAGAAGTAGATTATGTCTGTAGAGGAGGTCTATTTGGTGGACATAAAGATACTATTAGAGAAACTAACGGAGTATACTACGGAACATTAGCCAATTCTCTTAATGCTGGGTATATGGGGACAGAAGAAAGTATTTTCTCTATCATGGCTGTTAAGCAGCCTAATATCTATAAGAGATTTATGCTTGATGGTAACGGATTGGTAGTTAAATTTACAGGTGGACTATTAAAAGACGATATCGTATTGGAAACTATTCCTGAAGGTTCAAAGAAACTTAAGAATTTAGTCACTAAAGATAAATTAAAAAACTTAAAAACTAATTTATACATACTCAATTTTAATTTCCCTCAACAATTAAAATACACTTTAGAGTCTATGAAAAAGGTACCAGAATGGTTAGAAAAACCACATATAGTATTATTAGATAACTCTACAGATGACAAAGCAAAAGAAGGCTACAAGAAAATTGCTAAAGATAATAACTTTGAGTATATTTGGTTAGAAGGTAATGTAGGTATTTGTGGCGGAAGACAAAAAGCCGCTGAACATTTTCATGAATCTGATGCTGATTACTATTTCTTTTTTGAAGATGATATGACATCTAATCCTCCAGATACAAAAGGTACATTCTGTAGAAATGGATTAAGAAAATTTGTTCCCAATTTATATGAAATTGTACATAAAATTATGATCAAAGAAGACTTTGATTTTCTTAAACTATCTTTTACTGAAGTATACTGGGATAATAACATACAAACAGCGTGGTATAATGTACCTCAAGAAATAAGATCAAGAGATTGGCCAAATTACGATAAATTACCGATTACCGGTTCTGATCCTAATGCTCCTCGTACTATCTTCAATACTATAGATACCTTAGATAACGTTGCTTATATTTCAGGTGAGATAACTTATACTAACTGGCCTATGATAGTCTCTAAAAAAGGAAATCAAAAAATGTTTATAGATACTAAATGGACTTATCCATACGAACAAACATGGATGTCTTATATGTATCAAGAAAATAAAAAAGGTAATTTAAAACCGGCAGTATTACTTGCTTCACCTATTTGGCATGAACGAATAGTGTACTATAAACCTGAAGAAAGAAGAGAAAATTAGTTGCTAATTAGAAGTATTATTCTTATATTATATATAACAATAAAAGGTAATATATGTCTATAAATTCAAGAAAAACTAATCTCACTCAAGTAATCTCATGGATGAAAGTAAACAAGTTCATGAAAGAAGAAAAACAGAGACCTAAAAGAACTAAAGGTAAAACATTTAGAAAAAAGAACTTTAAGTAATGAAAGTATTAAAATTTTACGCAGACTGGTGTGGACCTTGTAAGGCATATGCACCTATATTTGATAAAGTAATCAACTCTACTGATATAGATTATCAGAACATAGATATTGATAAAGATACTGATGGTTTAGCTGCTGAGCACAAAATTAGAAGTATACCTGCTACGGTATTCATATACGATGATGGAACTGTAGTAAAAGAAGCAGGATTATTATCCGAAGATAAATTAAAAGATTTAATTAAATAAAAACAAGTTATGTTAAGAAGACCAGATTCAATACCAAGCACTGATACTATTATATCAGATCCAGTATTAGAACCTTTCTTTATAAGTAAGTCCTCCACCGGAGGTTTTACTGTATATGAAAGAGTTGTAAAAGGAGAAAACAACACAGAGTATATTAAAACTGTATGCTACCCAGGTAATTTTGGATATGCATTAAAAACTATAGCTGAAGAAAAAACTAATCTTAGTAAGAATTATTCTACAATTAAAGACTATGTATTAAAATATAAAAGCTATCAAGATCAGATTACTTCCATTATGGGAGTTTAGCGTTTGCCTATACGCTCAAAATACCTGGCAAATTTAAATTATATAAAATGGCAAAAAATGTTGTAATTAGTCTAAGCGGAGGGATGGACTCCTCGACCTTACTACTCAGATGTATATCAGAGTATGATAATGTAACTGCTATATCTTTTGATTACGGGCAGAAACATAGAGTTGAACTAGAAAGAGCTCAACAATTAGTAGGTTACTTAAAAGATAATGGTAAAAACGTTAAATTTCAAGTAATAAAACTAGACGGGTTAGTAAACTTACTTAACTCAGCTCTAGTAACAGGAGGAGATGATGTACCAGAAGGTCATTATGAAGAAGATAACATGAAGGCTACAGTAGTACCTAATAGAAACAAGATATTTGCTTCTTTAGTACAAGCAGTAGCTCTATCAGAAGCAATGGCTAATGGAAACGATACAGATATCGCATTAGGTATTCATGCTGGAGATCATGCAATCTATCCTGACTGTAGACAAGAGTTTAGAGATGCTGACGATAACGCCTTTAGATTAGGTAATTGGGAAGCAGATAAAGTTGGTTATTTTACACCTTATTTAGAAACTGATAAGTATGGAATTTTACAAGATGGTCAAAAGCTTTGTGGAGAGCTTGGCATTAATTTTAATAGCGTTTATAGTAGGACTAATACTTCTTATAAGCCTTACCCTAGCGGCAATAGTGATTACAAATCCGCTTCATCTGTGGAACGAATCGAAGCGTTCATTAAATTGGGCGTGGACGATCCTGTGCAATACGAAGATGAAACTGGACCGGTTGATTACGGAGTTGCGAGAGATCATGTTGAAAAGCTTTTAGCTGAGTACGCATAAGCAGGTAGGGGAATTAGCTCAGCTGGCTAGAGCGCCTGCCTTGCACGCAGGAGGTCATCGGTTCGACTCCGATATTCTCCACTAATTTAAAACAATTATATGAAATATTTAAAAGAAAGATTTGGTTATTACTTTCAATTCAAAAATACCCTTAACGGAACAGATTACTTTTTTAGATCATTAGGAGTAATAGGTTTCTTTATACCAATGTTAATTTTTATCGGTATCGGAATTGCACTTATAGCATCAGATCTTAAAATAGCAGGAATTCTTAGCATGGTAATTGCAGGTTTATTCATCGTACCAGCTATTTGGTTTTCACTAGCAACAACATATAAAAGAATTAATGCATTCTTTCCTGGAAAAGCAGGATGGTTATTAGCAGCAACTTTTGTATATAATTTAGTACTAGAAGCTTTTAATCCTAATAATAATAGTATAGATTCTGATACTATAGCGGACATGTCAAATTATGTACCATTTAGTTGGGCAACACACGGTACTTATTTTATACTATTTATACCTGCTTTATTCTGGAGTGCTTATTTACTATTTGCTAATTCTCCAATTGCTAAAGATAAACACATAGGATAATGATATACTGGTTTACAGGACAACCTCATTCAGGTAAGACTACATTAGCAGATTTATTTAAAGACAAATGGTTACCTCATGCTTTCCGTATAGACGGAGATGAGATGAGAGAATTATTTGCTAATAAAGATTATTCGGAAAAAGGAAGAAGAGCAAATATTGATGCAGCTCAAAAGATTGCACATTACTTACATAATCAAGGTAAAGATGTTATAGTATCTTTAGTTTCTCCTTATAAAGATCAAAGAGAGGAATTTAAAAAAATACTTACTTGGCAAATAAAAGAGATATATGTTCACTACAATCCTGAAAAAGGAAAAAGAGGTAGAGAAAAATTTTGGGTAGAAGAGTATGAAAGTCCTACAGATAACTTTCTAGACATAGATACTGAATTAGATAGCCCAGAAGATTCGTTAATTAAAGTAGCAAACTATACACATGGATATTAAAAAGAAAACATACTTTGTAGATATTGACGGTACTATTTTTAAGTATAGAGATTTTGATACTTATTTAGATACCCCTGCAGTTGTAATTAAATCTACTAAACAATTTCTACAACAAGCTAGAGACGAAGGTCATATGATTATTCTTACTACTGCTAGACCTGAGAGTATGAGAATACATACTCAATTTGAATTAATTAAAAATAATATTCCATTTGATAACGATAGATTAATTATGGGAATAGAAAGAGGTCCAAGGTACTTAATTAATGATTTATCTCCAAAGGAACCAGGAGACAGAGCAATATGTTATAACTTAATAAGAGACGAAGGTATATGAAAAAATATTCAATGTTTATAGGAAGATGGCAGCCATGGCATGCTGGTCATCGATGGTTAATCGATCAAAGATTAAACGAAGGTAAAAATGTATGGATAGCAATTCGTGATGTAGAACCAAGTGATAATCAACCTTGGACTGCACATGAAGTAATGATGAATATTCAAAAAGAATTAGACGATTTAATTCGTGAAGGAAGGATATTTATAAGCATAGTACCAGACATAGAATCAGTTAACTACGGAAGAGGAGTAGGATACGAAATTATCGAACATGTTCCTCCTTCAGATATCAACGAAGTTTCTGCTACTAAAATAAGAGCAAAAATGCGTAAAGATGGTAAGTTATAAAAGACATGCTTTAAAAACAATTACCTGGAGAATAGTAGGCACTTTAGATACATTTCTCCTATCTTGGTTAATCACAGGCAGTTTAAAATTAGGCGCTACTATTGGTGCTGTTGAAATAATCACAAAAATGGTTTTATACTACTTTCATGAGAGATTATGGTATAACTACTCTAAATTCGGTATTAAAAAGAAATGATCCAATTAGGAATATCTGCTTTCTATCATGATTCAGCAGCATGTATAGTCATAGACGGAAAAGTTATAGCTGCAGTAGAAGAAGAAAGATTTACAGAGATAAAACATGATGACAGATTTCCAGTTAGAGCAATTAACTGGTGTATGAGTGAAGCTGGCATAGAAGATTTAAATTCTATAGATGAAGTATGTTGGTATGAAGATCCTAAAGTTAAAAAAAATAGAGTTCTTACTATATTCAATAAACGATTTTTTAGCACTCTTAAAAATAGATTTAAATTTCTTTTAAATTATTACTTTAATAGTCCGAAACAGCTACTTAAAAATAATTATGGGTACAAGGGTAAAATAAAATACATTAATCACCACCTATCACATGCCGCTTTTAGTTACTTTACTAGCCCTTACAAAAATGCCGCTATACTTACAGTAGACGGTGTAGGAGAATGGGAAACTATTACCATATCTCATGGGTATGGAGATAAAATAATAAAAAAGTTATCGATTAATTTTCCTAACTCATTAGGAATGCTTTATTCTACAGTAACTGCTTTTTTAGGATTTAAACCTAATGAAGGTGAATATAAAATTATGGGTCTTGCTCCTTTCGGTAACCCTGATAAATATTTTGATCAACTTGACTCAATCTTCAGTAGAACAACTAATAAATTTACTATAAACCAAAAATACTTTACTTGGGAATATTCTGATAAAGTAATGTTTAATATTGAATTTTGTAAGTTACTCAAATTACCCCCAAGATTTAAAGAAGAACCGGTAACTCAAGATCATAAAGATTTAGCTGCTGCATTACAGAAAGTATACGAAAAAGAGTTCTTGAGATTAGTTGATACTTCTAAAAAACTTACAGGTAGTAGTAACATATGCTTAGGAGGAGGTTGTGCTTATAACGGAGTAGCTAATATATTAGCATATAGACACTTTGACTCCGTACATATTCCTTTCGCTCCTTCTGATGCAGGCTCTGCCATAGGTGCTTGTTTAGAAAGCTATAAAGGCGATGTGAGAGACAATACTAATCCATACTTAGGTCCAAAGTATAAAAAAGAGGATTTAAGAAATACTTTTAAAAAGTTTGATGATAAAATATATCATTTTAAATGCACCGAAACATACCTTACAAAGAAAGTAGCAGAATACATATCAGAACAAAAGATAATTGCTTTATTTAAAAGTAATATGGAATTCGGAGCTAGAGCTTTAGGAAATAGGTCTATAATCGCATCACCTGAGTTTGCAGATATGAGAGTTAAACTAAATAAAGTAATAAAAAAGAGAGAAGGATTTAGACCTTTTGCTCCTTCAGTTACTTTAGAAAAAGCTCAAGATTACTTTGAAATAAACGAACCTGTACCTTATATGAATATTGTAGCTAGGAATAAAACAGATATGTTTAAAGCTGCTACTCATATAGACGGTTCTTGTAGAGTACAAACTGTGACTGAAAGCATGAATCCTCAATATTACAACCTTCTCAAAGAAGTCGGTAAGCAAACTGGTCATGAAGTAATACTTAATACATCGTATAATTTAAAAGACCAGACAATTACTAGGTCACCTAGACAAGCGATAGAAAGGTTTCTTAACTCAGATATAGATATTTTAGTAATAGATAATTATTTAATCAAAAAAAAATGAGCGATAAAAACGAAGAATTAACAAAAGAATCTGAAGAAGACAGATTAGAGAGAGAATTTCAAGAAAAATTAAAAGAGTTAAAAAAGAGAGATCCTTTCACTTATAAAAACTTTTAATAAGTTGCATATTAAGAATTATATTCTTATATTGTATAATGACAATAGTGTCGTAGCACCACTTTAAAAACACCTTATGGTAGAAAAAGAACTAAAAGACTTAGAAGGTAGACAGCAACAAAACAGCGAATACCTTAATGACAAACAGTCATTAGAAAAACAAGAATTACCTGATGCTTTCCTACATCAGAGAATAAGCTTTATTAAATCGGCGATAAGATTAGCAGCATGCGGTTTTGGTATGTTTGGTATGATAGAATTAGGATTTATTGGTTTATTTGCAGCAGAAATAGTTGGAATCGCAGAAGAGCTAGTTTAGTTATGCATAGTAAAATTAAAAAGTATAAAAAACAACCTGCTAGATTTATATCTACTAAGGTATTTGACGGTTACTCTACAGTATTTCGTCAATGGAAAGCTACCACTACTCATTGTCAGTACCTTCATGGTTACGGTGTTTCATTTAAACTTTGGTTTGAAGGAGATCTAGATGATAGAAACTGGGTATGGGATTTCGGCGGTATGAAAAGAGCTAAAGGCAAGATAGATGGAAAAACTCCTAAAGCTTGGTTCGACTATATGTTTGATCATACTATGATAGTAGCTGAAGACGATCCCTTTTTAAATTCCTTTTTAAAGATGGGAGAAGCAGGAGCAGCTCAAGTAAGAGTAGTAACTGCTGTAGGAGCAGAAAGATTTGCTGAATTTATATATAATAAAGTAAATCCTTTTATATTAAAAGAAACCAAAGAGAGAGTAAAAATTATCCGAGTAGATTTTAAAGAACACGGTAAAAATTCAGCTATATATGAACCAGAGCAATCGTATTGAAGATTTCGATAAGAACTTACCTATAGTAGAAATCTATACGGCAGTTCAATCCGAAGGTTCTAGAGCAGGTTATCCTACAGTAGTGATTAGAACTACAGGATGTACTCATAGATGTTACTTTGGAGAAGGAGGATGGTGTGATAGTTGGTATACAAGTATTCATCCAGAAAAAGGTCAATATACCTTTAATGATATTATAAAGATGTATGATGATAATCCTCATATATCAGAAATGATGTTAACTGGAGGATCTCCTACTATGCATGCAAAATTAGTAAATGAATTAACACACTTAGCACATGATAGAAATATTGTTATTACTATTGAGACTGAAGGTAGCCATTTTATTGCTACTGATTACCCTATTGACTTGCTTTCTATTAGTCCCAAGTTTAGTAATTCTGTACCCGTTGTGGGCGTTGAAACACCACAGGGTAGGGTAACAGACGAAAGAATGATTAAGCAGCATAATAAGTTTAGACTTAATTATGAAGCTATAAAAAAGAGCATAGATTATCACAAAGATTATCATATCAAACCTGTTTGGGATGGTGTAGATAAGGATGCATTAGTTGAGATTTTAGATTGTATTAACACTTTAAACGTTCCACAAGAAAAAGTTTGGTTTATGCCAGCTGGAGATTCTAGAGAAGCTTTATTTAAATCTTACCCTATCTTATTTGATTGGGTTAGAGATAACGGATACAGAATGACCTGGAGACCTCATATTATAGCGTTTGAAGATCAAAGAGAAGTATAATGGAAGTAGCTGTATTAACAGAAATAATAAAAGAAACAGAAAAAAACTGGAGATTCGTATTTGAATCACCTTTATACGATAAATTAGATTTTGTATCTGGTCAACTAGTACAGATACATGCTCATATTCCAGGTGAAACAACACCTGTAGTAAGAAACTACTCTGTAGCTTCATGGCCAGACGGTACTAATAAGTTTGAACTAATAGTCACATACTTAAAAGGAGGTAAAATGTCAGAATACTTATTTGACTATATTCAGGTTGGAGATGAAATACTCTATAAAGGACCTATGGGTATTTTTACTTTACCTAAAGACCTAACAAATAGAGATATATACTTTATATCTACTGGTTCTGGAGTATCACCTTTTAGATCGATGATAAATTATATATATGAAAACAAAGTTCCTTTTAAAAATATTAAATTATTTTTCGGTACAAGAAGAACTGAAGATATAGTTTATAAAGAAGAATTTGAATATCTTGAAAAAGAACTTAAAAACTTTGATTATATTCCAGTACTATCTAGAGAAAAAGATACCGGGTATAAAGAGGGACATGTTCATGAGCATTATTTAGATTTAATAGATAATCTAGAAGATAAACCTTTAGTTTACTTTTGCGGTTGGAATATTATGATTGAAGAAGGTAGACAGGAATTGAAAAAGAGAGATTTTCAAATGATGAAGGACATAAGAGTAGAAATATTTGGTTAATTAAATTAATAATCGTATCTTAAATATATTATGACAGTAGAACTATATACAATGCTAAAAACATCTGCAGAAGCAGAGAAAGCAAAAGCATTATTATCGTTAGAGTTACTAGGTAATAAAGCAGTAGGTATAGGAGATCATTCAACAGAAGATTTCTATAAAAATGCTGAAGAAGCTTTAATTATGTTAGTAGATGCTGATGATAAACTAGCAACATTAGATAAATACTATAAAGACTAATGAGTCACATTATCGGTAGTAAATGCATCGACACAAAGGATGGTGCTTGTATACTGGTTTGTCCAATAGAAGATTGTATCCTCGAAGCGGAAGAATCAATGTACATTAATCCTGAAACATGTATAGACTGCGGAGCTTGTATCTATGAATGCCCGGTAGATGCAATCTATGACTCAGAAGAAGAAGCAATAAAGGAAGAGGGCACTAACAAATATGTAAAGAAAAATTATGAATTTTTCGGATTTAATTATGAAAACACTTAGATTACTAGTTTTACTAGCACTAATGGGATGCTCCAGTGAAGGATTATCCCAAGAACGTAGAGAATGCTGTGAAGACCTTACCGTCGAGACACCTATCTTTACTGTCTTTTACTCAGAGAGTAAACAACAACCTATTACACTTACCTATTTATCTACAGACAGACCTAAAAACGTAGATAGAGGTTCTATGAATTTCAGAACAGAAAAAGATTACTACACTTCTGACAATAACGACTACAAAGGTACTCCATATGACAAAGGTCATTTAGCACCTGCAGCTACTTTTTCTGATTCCTACGAAAACTTAAGACAAACATTTTCATTCCTTAACTGTGCATTACAGAAAGATAAACTTAATAGAGGAGCATGGAGATTACTAGAACAAGAAGAAAGAATTTGGGATGACGAACAAGATTTGGAAATTACCATTAACGTTATATTTTCAGATTCAGTTATGGCAAATGGAGCTACTTTACCTTCTGGTTTCGAAAAACATATTAAATTTCTAGATGACAACACAACTAAGTGTTTCTATTTCCCTAACGAAGATCCTACTAAGGACTGGGAAGAATATGAAATAAATTGTAATGACTAAAGACGTATTTATTACACTTATTAAAGAAAAGTTGGAAGAAGTAGATACTTCGGATAATAATACAGTTGCTTATCAACTGCATCCGATGTGGACTATGACTACAACTTAAAGGTTATATTTTGTTTAACATAAATTTTAAAAAATGAGAAAACTCGTTTCGTTACTTTTAGTTTTAGGAGTAACAATGACTTATGGTCAAGAGAGACAACAAGTATTAGATACTGTTGTAGCTCAAGAATTACAAGAAGTAGTAGTAACTTCTGGAGTAATCACTGTCGCTAAAGATAGAAAGACACCGATTGCTTTAAGTACAATTTCTGCTGCTGATGTTCAATTAAAGGTTGGTAACTTAGAGTTCCCAGAAATTATGAACAACACACCTGGAGTCTACGCTACAAAACAAGGAGGGGGATACGGAGATAGTCGTATTACCTTAAGAGGTTTTGACCAGCGTAATACTTCTTTCCTTATCAATGGGCAACCTGTAAATGATATGGAAAATGGATGGGTCTACTGGTCTAACTGGCAAGGTTTAACAGACGTTGCTTCTGGTATTCAGATTCAAAGAGGTTTAGGTGCCTCATCATTAGCAGTTCCTTCAGTTGGTGGGACTGTTTCTATTTTCACTAAGAGTGCTGAGAAAGCAGAAGGTGGATCTTATTCTACTGTAGTAGGTAATGACGGATATTTTAAAAATACTGTTTCCTACAATACAGGATTAAGTGACAGCGGATGGTCTTCTTCATTCTTGCTTTCTAAATGGCAAGGTGATGGATACATCTACAACACTTCCGGTGAAGGTTGGACGTATTTCGGAGCT
>Ga0208792_1000488_pt1 | contig 15176 bp, 35 predicted proteins | sample 14_taG_FD_184087 | JGI IMG/M metagenome (GOLD analysis project Ga0208792, IMG submission 184087) | Marine viral communities from the Subarctic Pacific Ocean - 14_ETSP_OMZ_AT15311 metaG (SPAdes) (version 2) | ecosystem: Environmental > Aquatic > Marine > Oceanic | place: Pacific Ocean | collected...
CCATTGCCATCTTGTTCATACAGATAAAATCTATTATTAGAATCAAGTTTGTCTGTATCATATATGAAGCCATAATTATTCCAAGTACTACTTGATACTGTACCCGCACTAATAGTATTTCCGCTTATAGATAATACTTGTGCTTGTACCTTATAATTTGGAGATTTGGATAGTTGTATTACCTTATCATTTGTTACTTTTACAAACGTAGTAGCCCCTTGACTATTAGCAACAACAGTTGGAGTTTGTTTAGTTATGACATTTCCCGAAACTGTCAATATAAATACTTCTTCATCAACACTATAACCACCTCCCGAAACTAAATATTTATTGCTTCCAAGATTAACAAGACCCGAACCAAACTGATTACCCCCTAAATTTGTATCTATGACTTGTGATTGACCAAAGGTAAAAACTTGCGTTGCTACATCATATTCAAATACGTTTGCACTTAAAGACCCCGCACTTGTTTCTGAAAACACACATAGACCTTTAATAGTAGATTGCCCATAAGTGGTTTGGTCTATATCAAAGTTAATATATCTCCCCTCGTTTCCTTTAACGGGTTGATTTTGAAAGTCAAAATTACCTAAAGAATCTACTTCTCCGCCTATAAACATCCCATCATAATCTGAAAAACTTACTCGGTTAGAATAAAACATAATAAAATTTTGTGTATCATCAACAAACTTTACCAAGTTATTTGCAGTATCGCTTGGACTTGTGGTAGATGAATATTCTTCTCCACTACCAATAGGGAATTGAATTGGTATTGTACCCGAACTTTCTATATTAAATAATTCTCCATTATCATCTAATTGAACAAATGTGTTTTCAGCAATAGTTTGTCCACTTTGAATTGGAAATTTGTGTATTAAACTATCTACTGCTCCCGATGATGGTGTGCTACTTTCTGTCATTGTCATTCCAAAATTTAATGATGCGTATTCTAAAAAACTATCAACTGTGAAAAAATTTCCATCATTATCTGCAACTTGGCTAAGTGTAGCAGTAAATAATGTTTCATTTGTACCTACGTTAGAATTATATAAAGTTATAGTTGGTGTAGTATTATATAAATCTAAAGAGGTAAAGGCTAAATTACTCATAGGTGTAAGTAGTAAAACTGTATTTCCACTTTTTATCTCTAACGAACCATTATTTGTAATAAATTTAATCATATTTGTTTTTGTCTTTTAATACATTACAAACTTCTTCTTATCAAAGTTGGTAATAAAATTATTAATTATATCGTATCTGTTTTTATTTTGAGGTGTTGGTGTTGTTTCAAACACTTGTAAAAATGCTTCATACCCATCAATACGAGGGTATCCAAGACCTAAATATATCAACAATCCATTCAAATCGGCTTCGACTTCATCGTCAATATTTTCATTCAAATAAAAATGTGCAAATTCGTGTAACAATATTGCCATTCTCATAGGTACTGTATAATCCCTAAATAGTTTTTTAGAAACTTGTATTCTACCCGTACTCTTGCTTATTCTTGCGGGTGTTGGTAGTTCCCTTCCATTTTGACCAACTATTGTAGGTAAATATTCTATTTTATAATCTTGCAATTCACTTACATAATTATTAGGCTCTAAATATGAAGCGTTGAAACTAAATCTTTGTGCAAAATCTACAAATGCTCCAACAGAATAACTATTAAAATCAACCTCATCCATACGTTTTTCTAATCCGTACTTTTCTATATTTAAAACCCTTACAACATTTGTAATATCAGAACCATCATCATCAGTAAGCTGAATATCCAAAGTTTTTGGTGTCATAGGAAGCCGAACAAAAAACTTATAATTAGTATTAACAGTTTTGTATCTATTGGTAAATGATGTCAATGGTTTTTCCGCATCAACTACTTTTAATCGTAATTTAACGGGTCTTGCACATTGAACACTTATACCAAGTGTCATTTGCTCATATCTGCTATTTAAAGTATAATTCATCTATTTTTTATAATAGTATTTATAAGCTATTGCTCCGACAATCATTAAGCCCGATATTATTAAAATAGGCTTACTTAATCCAAGTATAGTTTTAGATTTATTACTTTCTTCTTTCTCTTTTTTACCAAGCATATCAGTTTCTATCGCATCTTGTATTACATCTGTAACACCCGATTTCGGTATAACTTCTCCTTTTTCCTTTTCTCTGTTTAGCCAATCTTTAAATGGCAATGTTGAGCCACTTAATTTATACTGTTGATTTGCTGACAAAAAACTTTTATTAATCACTCTCATTTGTGTCTATGTTTATGATTTCTTAACTATTAATATTGTTACTCCGACTAAAACTACTGCTCCAAGCCCTATCCAAAGATAAGGGGTTTTATTTGCATTTGGTTGTGGAGTTGGTGTATCTACAACTTGATTTCTTAATGTGTTTTGTTCATTAATAATTTCTTGCTTAATTTTTTCTTCTTCTTCTATTAGCTTTTTAACCGCTAACGCTTGTTGTCGTTGCTTTTCTTTAACTTTAGCAAGAGTTCTTTCTTTTAATTCTTCAATGTGTTCTCTTATTCCCGCAAAGTTAGAATGACCTCCTACTTGAAAGAAATCTGACATCATACTATCATTTCTGTCTGTTGTTTGCATAACTTATTTTTTAAATATTAAAAATGCTCCTACTATTACTGCTAAGCCTATTCCACCATAGATGTAATATTTAGTGTTATCACTTTTTGGTGCAACACTTGATGTTGAAGATGTGTTAGAATTTCTTCTTGGACTTGTACTGCCACCGCCACTTGACTGACCTCCATCATCGCTTGTGGTTGGGTTTCCGTTTCTGTCGGTATTTACATCCGTATTGTTTCTTCCTCTACCATCTCTTGTTCCGCCTTGACTTTGTGAAGCATCATATTCTTTTTGGTTTTGCTCTAAAGCATAAGCAATAAACAAAGAACTATTAAAAGTACTCTGAACCTCATCTTGAAATTTTTTCCAATATCTTGCAATTTGTACGCTTGTTAATCCTTTACTTTTAAGACTACTATTAGCACCCGCTCTCCTTGACCATTCAGATAAACTAATTCCACAACTTCTCCAATTTGGTAGTATTAAGGCATCACAATTTCTTGTGCTATTATTATTGCCATACATATTACCACCAAAATTTACATTTTCGTTTGCTGACCATTCGCCTACTGATTTTCCTAATAATTCTGTCATCTTATTTCTTTTTAAATATTAAAAATGCACCAACAATAACTCCTAATCCAATTAACCCATAGACTAAATAGTTTGGCTTTGATTCTTGTTCCACTTTACCGCTAAATGGGTCGGGTTGTGGTTCGGGAACGATTGGAGGAAAAAGGTTTAAATCATTTATAATTTCTTTTTCTTCTTGTGCTTTAGCTTGTTCATAAAGCCTATCTTCTTCTTCCTTTCGTGCTTTATCAATAAGTCTTTTTCGGTCTGCGTAAGCTATAAACTTATCTTTATCAAATGTAGTTTGTACATCTAATTGATAATTTTTCCACATACGAGAAATTTCATCTATTGTAAAACCCCTATCAAGCAAAATGTTAGCAGTATCTCTACGACTTTTTATTTCTCTCGAATCTCCATATTCACGACTATTCCTAAAACTTGTAGTAAATCTTGGTAAAAACCCGCTTATACCACCAAGAAGTAGGCGGTCTTGTGAACTTCCAAAATTTGCATATTGGTTAGCTGACCATTCTCCTACTGAAATACCTATATCTTTCATTATCTTTGAGTTGATTTCAAACTTTCAAATCCCGCATCTAAATCATCTGATAAAGACGCTTTACTTCCCGCATCACTTAAAAAGTACATATAAGAAATAGCACCAACTCCTAATATAATTATTGCGTAATATATTGTTTTTCCTCCCATAGTATTATCTTCTTATGTATCCACCTCTATCTACATTTCCTAAGACTATATCTCCATAATCTCTTGGGTTATAATTTTGAGGTACTGTTTGATTATTTGTAACCATTCCTCCCGTACCTCCACCACTTGATTGCGGTATAAATGGGGGTGTTGGAGTTGGTGTTTCTATTGGTTCTCTTTTTGGAGGTTTCGTGGTTTTAGGCGGTTTAAATGTTGCTTTTTCTCCCCCTTTTGATAATTTTAATTTCGGTTTTTTATTATATTGTTTATATAGTAAAAAAAGCACAGTTAAAGCACCTCCTACTATCGCTATGTTTTTTACGTTTTTTTTCATAAAAAATCTTATTAGATAGTTATACCCGCTAATTGCCCACGACTTCCACCTTTAATCTTTAATGGAGGTAAGGTTGGTCTTGTTGGTTTTATTGGTTTTACACCACCCGTACAACCTTTAAACATTTTAATTCTTAATTCTTCCAATGCTTTTTCTGACATACGAGATGTCTTTCGTATTCTATCAAACTCTACTTGTACTACTGCACAAGGTTTAGTTTTTCCTCCTCCCGATGAAATTATTGGACTTCCTTGTTCGCTTGTATCTTTATCTCCATCTGATACTGAAACATCGGAAGTATTATCCACCCCTCCTTCTCCATTCAAAGCATCTTGTATCATTTCAGAGCCATTTTTTGCTTTTTTCTTTTTGTAAAGTATATAAATAAGGGCAATAACTCCACCCGCCATAAGTAATTGATTTGTAGTAAGTTTTTTCATAACTATTTTATATATTTTTGATAAACTAAAACACTTGCAATTCCTACTGCAATACCAATATAATAGTTTTTTTCTTTAAAAATTGATGTATATTTTTCCATAACTATTTAGCTTTATAGATTACCATACCCGTTTTTGTTTTTGACTTTTTATAAGTCTTTCCTTTATAGCTAAAGCTACTTGCACCACTCTTACGAGCCTTGTTTAGTGCGGTCATATAAGCGTTCATTTTCTTAGCCATAATTACTTCTTTTTTAATAAATAAAATGCCACTCCTACTACAAGAACTGCACCTCCTATATACATTAATTTTTTATTCCTTTTTTTATCAGCAACTTCTTTTGTTACTTTGTCTATTGCGACTTGTTCTTTTGTTGTATAAACCTTTTGAGCCATAATTTAATTTTTTTTGTTTTTTTCGTAATTTAAAATTTCTAATCTATATTTGATTAAATCCCAAAGCACTACTGCTGAAAGGGAAGCTATTAAGCCTATTACAAATGATTTTTTATCATTAGGATTTAATTTCATTTTTTTCTTGTTTTTATAATAATAATGACTGCTCCTAAAACTGCAACAACACCCGCAATCAAATAAATCTTATTATTATCTTCCGAAACTTTTGCTTCTTCAATTTTTTGCTCTGCTTTAGCTTGTTCTAATAGTTTTTGCTCTGCTTTAGCTTTTAATTCTTCTCTCCTTTTTTTACTAAACATATCTATTCTTCTTTAGAAAATTTACCTACCATTATAGCAGAAATAGTACCGCCTATTAATAACCCAACAAATCCCGTAGTATAAATATTTTTATCTTTAAAGTAACCAAACATTACACCACCTACTAAACCCGTAAAAGCACCTTGTATAGTGCCACTTGTTCTACTTAATAGTTCCTTTTTTTGGTCGCCATTAATCAGTTTTCTGTTGTTATTAATTGCATCTTTACCATTCATTTTTTGCCAAATTTTTTAATTACAATATAACCTAATCCAATAAATGCAAAAGTGAAGATGTAATACTTTAAGTCTGAACTTTTAAATATACCCTCCTTGTCTGCATAGTCTTGCAGTTTATCATCAAATACAACCTCGTTTTCCAAACTAACTATTTTTTACGAGTAGCAAAATATATTGTAGTTCCTAAAGCACCTAATAATACAACACCTCCAATTACCCAAAAAATAACTGTTGATTTGGGTGCTTCCGCTTGTTGTTTAGCTAACTGATATTGGGCATCAAATTGTTGTTGAGTTAGTTTTCCTTGCTCTTTAAGTTGCTCTAAACGAATACGCTCTGCTTCAAGCCCCGCATTTGCTAACTTTTGTTTTTGTTTAAATTCTGTATCATTTTGCCAAAAACCAAGACCCGTATTAATTATTTTTTCAAATGAACCTCCTCTTAAAAAGTTTCCAACCGCACTACCACTTCCCTCTACATTTGGGTCGTATGGTGTATATCGTTCTCCACCTTTACTACCAAGAAAATTTGCGTGTTGGGATTCCATTGTAGAAAATCCCCCGCTTTGCGTGTCCATAGGGTTAAATTCTCCACTTGCATTTGCAAATCCATCTTCTTTAAGATTAGCACCTTGTTGGCTACTCATAGCATCAAATTCTTGTCCGCTACCTTGTGTTGCCATAGGGTCAAACCCACCACTTGCGTAGTTTTCTCCACTATAATTAGATTCATTTTTCTTTGCTTTGGCTCTTGCTTTTTTATACGCTTCCCATTCTGCTTGTGTATATCTTACACCATTAACACTAAATGTGCCACCGCCACCATAGTTTGAATAATTTTGATACCTTGATTCTGCCCATCTAATAAAATTAGTTTTAAAAACTTCCGAGTTTGCTAAAGAATAAACAAGAATCCTTGTTACTTCGGAAGGCTTTTCAGAAAAACTCACATTTACACCTTCGCTTCTCAAAAAAGTTATTACACCTTCTAAATCAGTTCCTACAATTAGAGAAATTAATCCCGTAAACCTTTCACTTGTTACCATTTTTTTATTTTTTAAAAATTATAGCCACCGCTAAAACCAAGCAAGAAGCAAAAATTATTGTATTTGTATTTGTAGCTAAAGCCTTCGCTTCACTATTATCGTTTTGTCTGCCACTTGCATTTATAAAATGCTCTAAAAGGTATGGGCTATTACCTATGTTATTTTTACAACCGCAATTAGAAGTCTTTTCTTCTTTTTCAGTTGGCTTAGAGAAAATCTCTAATATAAATTCTTTATCGGGGTGCATATTCATCAGAGATAAAAGTGCATCTTCCCCTTCGTTATTGACCAAAGTTTTAAGATTTTGGCTCATTGAACGAGGATTAGTAACTTGATAGCCATAAGATTCGCAAAAGGACTTTGCACCTTGTGGATTGTTTTTGGCTATGTAATCATATACTGTTGTCATATCTTTTGTATTAAATTAAAAAAAGGTGTATAGCATAACACCACACACCTTTTTATAAGTTTCCGTGCAGTAAACTACACCCACTATTAATTACCCTTGCAATTTAATTGTTTGGGCTTTAACAATGCCTGGATTTCCAAATGCTTCGGACACAGGGCGACCCGATAATCCTCTTGCTAAATTGATATTATCAGATGGGTAGAAGTATAATTTCACAGTAGCGTTAGCTAAAATGTTAGAAATAATTACTTTCGTGAATCCATCGATTCTATATCCATAACGCATTGCTACAATAGTAGATTGTTGCTGATACGGGTCGATTGTTGGCACAAGTGTTTTTTGTGCTTCGTTACCATTTGCATCTCTCGTGTTGATAGCAAGAGTTTCAAGTACTTGGTTAGCCGTAGCTGACTGTAAGTAAGTTAAACCTACGCTAAAAGGATTTTGCATAAATTGGTAAAGCATCTCACGATAGTTGATTCCCGCAATTCCACTTGAAATGGTAATTAAACCAATAACTAAATCTCCACCCGCAGTAAAACCTGCGTTGTTGATAAACTCATAAGAACCTAAAACAGAAAATTCTCCACTATTAGCGGGGTCTGTTGAGGTTACTGTAATAATATAAGGTTGTGATGTTGGGGCAGATACTCCACCTCCGTTTGCACCAAAAAACCCATCTTGTCCCGTGAAGTTTGAATCATCCACGAAACCACCACTCATATTTGAGTAGTTCTCATTAGCGTTTGCTCTTGCATCAGCTAAGTATTTACGAATATTTGACATTTTTCAAAAATTTATATAGTTAAATAAAATTATTTTGCTCATTGACTATTCAGCAGTTTGAGGTGCTTCCGTACCTCTCTTTGCTAAATACGTTTGAACTTGAAAAGCGACTAATACTCCCGCAGTAACAGTAAGAACTTTACCTACTAATGTTACAAGTTTTTTTGTATCCATATCAGAATGAATTAAGGTTAATAAAAATTAATTTGCATAATTTCAGAACTATACCCTACAAATATATTATTTCAAGGCATAATTATTATTAGAAAACATAACCTTTTTTTACAAGAAACAAGTTGTAAATAATGTTTAAGAGCAATAATTCTTCACAATCCTATCTCTCACAAACTTAACTGCGGATTCTTGGGTGTACTTTTTATTCCCTTTTAAATCTCTTTGTTGGAGCATTGGGGAAATTATTTTTCGGTAGTATTTCTCGATGTAGTCATCAATAGATTCGTTTAATAGTTTTTTATCAAAATCTCCTAAAATCTTTTCAGCATCTATATCAACAAACAAGAAAAACCTCTCGTTGCCATTATAATACTGTTTATTAATCATCATTTCAGCAATTTTGAGATATTCAAACTTATCTTCAAACTTTTTTATATGTCTATCAACGCTATCTGTGTTTTTATGAAACCGAACCCAATTAAGGTTTTGCCATATTTTAGATGTTACTCTACCGATAGATTGAAAGTGCATTATAATATCAGTATCAGTATGTCTGTTAGTGCAAATAGCCCCTACAAGGTCATTTGGTAGGTGGTCAGAAATATATCTGTTAATATCTTCAATTAATAATAAACCACCTCTATAATCTGTAAGGATTGTAAACAAAGCATCTTGTATTTCCTTTAAGGTCATTCTAACACCATCCTCGTTAAATGGTCTTATCCTTCTTGCTTCAATAGTTGGGTGTGCCGAAAACTTTTTTACATCTTTAAGTCTTAACGCTTTATATTCAACAAACTCATCGTTTACATCTAAAACTAATGCTCGTCTTGGCTTTACTCCTTTGCTTGGATTACCCTTAACGTAAGAGTTAATCATTTTTGTTGTTATATAGGTTTTACCTACTCCCTTTTTTCCTACCGCTACACCTAATTTTGGTTCTCTCATATCTCTATGTGTTTGTGTAATTTATTATTAAGTCATCTCCTATAAAATCTATATTATTAAAAGTTAAAGTTTCCTCTGTCCTTACATCTCTATTACTAAAAGTAAAGGTTCTCATAAATAATTGTAATGTGAATGTATCATTGGATTCCTTAAACATATCTATTTTTTCTTTTTAGGGCGACCTCTTTTTCTCTTTTTAGGTGCTTCTTCGCTTGGTGTTATATCTATTACTTCTTCAACTTTATTAGTTTTTGATAATTCATCTAATTTAGCAAGTATAGAAGGGTCGCCAAATTGTGGCATACCTTCTGATTGTTGCGTATTACTAAATGAACCATTCTCTTTCATTCCTACCATATCCCCAACCATAGATTCCGCAGTAAATTCTTCGGGTTCAGTAAATGTTGGTTGTGGGGTTGGTTGTGGGGTTGGTTGCGGTTGTGGTGTAGGTGCATCACTTGGAGGTGGAGGTGGTGGTGTGCTACTTGTTGTTTGTGCGGTTGGTTTAGATTTTGGCACAAAATTAGATTGCTCTTTCCACATCGTAAACAATTTATTATTTTGCTTCACAAGTTGAAATATCATTGCCCCCTTTGTTAATATATCAGTACCAAAAGCTACTGCTAAAAACTGCTCATCAGTCATAGCAAGACCTTTCTTTTGAAAAACTCTAATCATTGGCGGTCTAACCTTTTCAACAAAGTCATCCTCTAATTTAATAGCATCGCTTAATTGTGAATTGTACTCTTGCACATATTCCATTAAGCCTAATGAATTTCCCATATCATCAATAGGAACTTGTAAAGATGGGTCTATTTCCCCATTCTCCATAGCTTGTGCTACTTTTTCTTCTTTGATTTTAGTTACTCTATTTGCTAATAAGTGTGCTTTACCATAAACATCTAAAACAGTATCTACCATTTGTTCAGTAGCATACATTTGTTCTTTTTTGTCTAAATTATCCATAGCGGGATTAAACGTTGAGGGTTCTTTTTCCTCTTGGTCAAAATCACTAAAATTAGGAGCATCAAATGTTGGTTCTTCTAATTCCGCTTCTAAACCTTGTGCATCTACATTTCCTTTGGTATATGCTCTTTCTTTTACGGGTTCGTCTAACGGACTAAACCCCGAATAAAAGTCTTGGTTATTTTCAAATGAAACATCTTGTGCGTTGTCTTGCTCGATTGGTTCTTGATTAGTTTCTTGTGCTTTGCTCATTATATTGTTTTAATAATTTTAATTGATGTGTTACGCTTTCAAATTTCTCTATTCTCTCTAAATCTAATGGGTGGTTTGGGTCATAGTTTTCTACATCCTTTTTATACCTCGATAGATTAGTATTGTTCTTGTTTAATACAAAAGATACATCCTTCAATGTAAATTCATAATCATTAACAAGTATGTGTGTTATAATACCAAGTGCGTGTGTTTTGTCGTTATAACGTGATGACCCATAAAGCAACTCCTTAACTGATAATTCAAACTCCTTTGCAACTATTTTAATAATTGTTTTAGCAGTTTCGTTTTGATAAGTTAAGTGGTTATCTTCTCTTAATTCTATGAGCATCTGTATAAAACCTCTTTCTCCTACTGCGGAAATAGTTTTATATATTTCTTCAAATACAATGGTAATACCTTTGTTGATGTTTTTGTGTGCCTTGCCCATTCCCAAATTTAATATATTATTTTAAAAAATAAAAATTATCGTTTAAGTATTATTGCTCCCTCTCTCCCCCAAGTCTTTTTCATATTATGATAAGTGTGAACGTGAGAATCTTCAATAAGAAGGGCATCTTTAAATGCTTTAATTAGATTGTCTAAGTCGGGTCTTTGTGTGTGTGGTTTTCCATCCATTTTAACCCGTTTCTTTTCACTCCAAGATGTTGGCATAGGAATTACAAACTGAATGTCTAAATCTTCTTTAGGTTGCCACCTACATAAAAAACATAGCATTTTCAAGTCATCTTTATACTTCCAATATTTTTCAGTTGCGGGTCTTTTTTTCCACTTATCGCTTTGTGTCATTCGAGGTTTGGCAACGGGAACTATATTTAAAGTAATATATGGAAGTACAACTTGACCATCAGCAGTAAGTTGTTGCTTTTTTGGTTGTTCTTCCTTTTTTGCGTTTATGTCTATTACTTTACCTAATTCTTTTTGTGTGTCTTTTGGTGTTTCTTGTGAACTCATATTTTATATTTATCTGTTATTGATTTAAGTTTTAAAATTTCTTGACCTATTAAATAAGAAGCATCGTTATCGCTTGGATAGTGAAGCCCTAAATAAACCCTACTATCTGCAATATCATTTATAAACTGCTTACAAAAACCATAAGATTTTGGGTATTTATTGCCTATAATATTTAATATTACATAGGCTTGTATTGTATGACCGCTTGGATAGGAAGGACTATGACCCGAAAAAGTATCGTAAGGAAATAATTTTAATTTATAGTATTGTGCTAATTGATATGGTCTTGGTCTTTGATATTTTTGTTTTAATTTTATGATAGTTGAAGATATGTCATCATTGATTGAATCAAATATTTCTTCTATATCCATTCCCTTTACAGTAAATGCAGAGATTATGCTTTGCTTTAAGTTTCTATCATATCTTTTATAACGAGCAAAATGTTCAGAATTACTTACATCAAAAATAGACCTAACCTTTTCAACCATCTCATTAAGTTCTTGCTTGACAGATTCAGAATTATTTAAAGGAAAATCTAATTGGCTTCCATAGGTTTTATCTAATATTGGTATAACTTCATCTGCTAAACACTTTTGTTTTAATATATCGAGATGATACTCTGATAAATTACCATAAGTTACATTATTAAGCCAATCTTCCATTTCTTACTTTATTTCCCGTTAATGTGTCAATTTTACTTTTCATTTCTTGCATATCCGATTGTAGTTGCCTTACAATCTTATTATCGCCTTTTTTAAGTGCTTCTAATCTTCTTCTATAATAAAATATTGAATAAATTAAAGACGCACTTGTCAATCCTAACATCATAATTGCAACCCAACCTAATTTTGGACTGCTATCTGATACACCTCCCATCGCCATAGGTGTTGCTTCTACTGTTGGTGTTGCTTCTACTGTTGGTGTGGAAGCGGGAGCGGGTGCTACTGTATTGTCCTCCATTATCTTGTTTTTTTAATTATATATATTATTGTTCCCGTTGTAACTACTGCTATCAACGATAATAAAAATGTGGGCTTGGTGTACCATTTATTTTCCCAAGTCTTAGTATTTGTTTTAAAAGTGGGCATTTTTGGTTTTTTACCAATACTTGCGGTTATTACAACTTCATCTAATTGCTCAACATCTTCATCTAAATAAATCCGTGCATCTTGTAATTCTGATGCTTTTTTTATTTGGGTTTTTAATCCTACAAAACTTATTCTAAACTCATCATTTGGTTTTATATCTTCATTATCAATTTCAAAATAGCCATCTTGATTAGATGCAACCCCAAGGGTTGTGCCTTCTCCATTTCTGAATAACTGAATTGTTGCTCCATCAGTTACTCCATAGCTATCAGTAATATATCCGCTTACTTTCATTTTTTAGTTATTTTTTTAAGCGTATAATAATTAACCAAAGCCCCTAAACTAAAAGAAATCATAGCTAACACTAAAAAAGTCTTATAGAATGTAGGATGTACCCCGTTTACTTTTTTCTTTTCTTCTTCCATCATAAAATATTTTTAACCTTTTCAACCGCTATCCCATTTAATATAGAGAAAGCACCAACAACTAATAAATTTTTTAAAGTTGTTTCTAATTTAGGTATGTAAAATTTGAACTCATCATTATCTTCGTTTTTAGCAACTAAATAGTGTGCGTATGCTTCGGTAGAAAAAATTGCAAATGTTACAAGTGCTACTATATTTCTATCTTTCATATTTCAACACCTAAATTTAAAACTATTAGTCTTAATTTTTTTTCTTGCAATGAAACTTCAAACAATGTTACTTTCCATAATCTAAAGTTTAAGCACCATTTATTTTTTTTAGCATTGCTATTCCAACTATTAATCCAATTTAATTTTTTCATACTTTTACAAGTTCTGATGAATGATGATTTACAATTCTCATTCTGTTATTTATTTTTTTAAAAACATAAGAATATCTTGCTACTACTTTTTTTCCATCAACACGAAATTCATAAACTCCGCTTGAAATCATACAACAATCTAATTCTTGATTAACATTATCTAATATCTCACAACTAATGCTTTTTCTGTCTAAAAACATATCAAAGTATTCTCTAATTTGTTTTAAGCCTACTTCAAGTGGTTGGCTATAAGTTCCAACTAATACTGCGTTTTGGCAATAAAATTTAACCATTTCGCTTGAATTGTTTGCTCTTATACTACTTGCCCAATCACTTAAAATTGTAGGCACTTGTGTTGTGATTCTTACCATAATAATTTATCTGCGTAATATCCATTACTGTTTCTAACGCTTCTATCGTTTTTGTGTCTTATCTTGTATAACTTTCTTCTCTTGTCAGCAGTTCCTTTAGCTACTTTACCTTTTCTTTCAAGTTCCATATAAGTAGGATAGTCATTGTAGCCAACCGCACCTACACTCGCAACCTTTACTCCTTTTTTAAAAACATCAATCTTTTTACCCTTTGTCTTGCTTGGCTTAACTGTTACACCAATTTTCTTGGCTTGATTTTTTGTATATGCTTTTATATTATATCCCATACTAAAACATATTTAATGTCCAACCCTCTAAACCTTTAAAACTATTAAGATTATTAGGGTCATAAGTTATTCCATTTGGAAAAATACTATTGTTTTTTAATGTATTTCTAATACTTTCTATTTGTTCGGGTGTTAATTTGTCAAAATTAATATCGGGTGCGAACATATATGTTTTAATGTCTTTTAATTTATTAGGGTCAGCAGTACCAAACTTCTTTATAAGTTGGTCTTGAACTTTCTTTGCTAACTCCCTTGCCTTTCTTTCTTCCTCCGCAAGTCTTTCTTCAATAGACATTGTATCTGCTTGAAATTCTTTTTTAGTAATATTTGGCAATATTTTCTTAATGAAGTAGTAACCACCTCCTAAAAATAATCCCGCTATTAGTACTTTTTTAATCATAAATATATTTTACCTCTGTTGTTTCCATAACTCATACACATAGGAGTTTCACAATTACCACTACCAACTAACTCAATAACTCTTGTACTACCAACATCGGGATTTTGTCTATCAATTTTATTTGCGGGTGTTATAGATGGCTTTATTTTTCCACCACCATAAGGGTTTGTATTTTTACCTCTATAAAACTCCCTTACATCGTATTCTTTTAATTCTAAATCGTATTCAGATGATGTATTGGTTGGTAATAATTTCTTTATTAAATAATACCCACCTACTAAAAATATTCCTCCAATTAATACTTTCTTTATCATAATACCATTCCATTTATTATTGCTTTCGAGTTATCTCGCTTTTCATCTCTATAAGGGTCTAAATCCCAACTTGAATCATTACCTTCCCCCGCCATTGTTAGGACTGAAAAAGGTAGCGTATTCTTTGGTTGTTTTTCCAAAATACTTCCTCCACCCCCCGTTGGATTGCTTCTATATCTATCTACTTCATAATCTTTAATATCGGCTTCAAATTCTTTACTATTAAATTTAGGCAATATCTTTTTTATAAAGAAATAACCTCCACCAATAAATAAACCCACTAAAACAACTTTTTTAACCATTATATCATATTTAAGTATAAAAATTCTTTGGCTGATTTACTTTTTGGTGTAAAACCGCTAAATCTTCTGTCATCGGGTCTTTCCCAAGAATCTTTATTACCAAACCCACCCGTATATGTTACCTTTGGTGGTATATATTCTTGAACTTCATAATCTTTGGTTTCTACTTCAAATGTAGATGATTTTGATTTAAACATTGGCAATAGTTTTTTAAGGAGATAAATTCCACCGCCTATAAAAACACCCGTTACAATAACTTTTTTTACCATATTAATTATCCGTAATTAGGAAAAGCATTACCAAAATCTGCCCTATCCCAATTAATATTAATACCATTTGGAAATAAGCCTAACATATCTCCCGTTGGTTTTGTTTTGTTAATGTTAGCATTAATAGTTTTATTAACACCAACCCTAATTTCTTTAGCTTTCTTTTTAACAGTTTCTTTGTCTAAATCTTCCCACTT
>Ga0208792_1000496_pt1 | contig 15072 bp, 19 predicted proteins | sample 14_taG_FD_184087 | JGI IMG/M metagenome (GOLD analysis project Ga0208792, IMG submission 184087) | Marine viral communities from the Subarctic Pacific Ocean - 14_ETSP_OMZ_AT15311 metaG (SPAdes) (version 2) | ecosystem: Environmental > Aquatic > Marine > Oceanic | place: Pacific Ocean | collected...
TTTTACATCAAACTTAGGTCGTATATATTCAAGAAACAAATTTAATGCAGGTCAGGGATTAGACACAGCACATAGAACAGATGGTAAACCAGATGATGTTAATAGATTTTGGGATAGTAAAGGTATAGATGTATTTCATGGAGATGATGAAACTTCTTATCATATACACTTATTACATCAAACTGCAGATGTAAATGTTAGAGGTGGAAGTTTACAGTTTGCTGGTACTAATAACTACATGACACAAACTACAGATGGGAAAATATGGGTAACTGACAATACAAGTGTTTATTACTCTACAGATGCAACTACATGGACTGAAGTAGCTTCTGGTACAAACAATGCAACGCATAATTTTACTGGTATAGCTGCATTTGGTAACAAATTATTTCTTACAACAGCTAATGGAATAGCAGGTTCTCAGTTAATTGAGTTTGATGGTACAAGTACTTGGAGTGTAAGAACTACTGCACAGTCTAGTTCTGGTGGATTAACTGGTGTATGGTTTGTAAAAAATAGATTATGGATTACAGGTAATGATGGTACAGCAGAATACATATGGGAAGCTAGTCCGTTTAACAAATCATGGTCTGGTTCTGATTTGCAAGATGCAGATAGCATAGTAGAAGTAGAACCTACACATGAGTTTACAGGTATTATTGATGGTGGTGCAGCAGTATTAGCTGCTAGTACAGACGGTACAGTGTATTCTTTTAAACTTAGTAGTGGTTCTTTTGTAAACCAAGGACAAACAAAAATACCTTTTGAAGAAGTACACTCTATAGAAGCTACTGAAGGTATAGTATTTTTAGGTACTAAAGAAAGTACAACTGATACAGGTAGATTATATAGAACAGAACTTGTAGCAGCTGATGACTTGTACGTACTAGCTAATAGACAGTTAGTAAAAGAATGGGTTGTAACAGGTGTAGATACAACACCTCACGCTATGTTTGTTAGTCGTGATAGTGTGTATATGGGTGTTAAAGAAGCAACTAACGAAGTAAATTTGTGGCGATATTACCTACCAACAGGTGGTTTGGCTAGAGATTTACAAACAACAGGCAATGGTTTAGTGTATGCTATAACACAAAACGCAGGTAAATTTGTAGTATCTGTGTCAGGAAGTGATGTATATAAAGAACAATCTACATATGAATCAGAAGGTTATTTAGTATTATCAGCAGCAGATTTCTTTACAGCAGAACAAAAACAATTTGTTGGTGCAGAGTTATCTACTATTAATATGCCTACTAATACAGAAGTAGAATTGTTATATTCAACTAAGTTTGAAGATTTAGATACTCCTGAGTCTGCTTCTTTTACATCTGCATTAACTCAGTTAGGTGGTACTGGTGACACAGAAAAACAAATATCAGAAGTTGCCAGATATATTATAGGTAAAGTTGTTTTAAAATCTACAGATAACGTAGACACACCAAAGGTTAAATCTGTACAGTTTCGTGCATTAGCTAGACCTGAACTTGTAGTAGCACAAATACCTATAAACATTAGTGATAGAGTAGAAAGACCAGGTAGAAAACCTATTAGAGTAAAAGGTCTTGGTGATGAACTATATGCAGCACTTCGTGATAAAGAAGGAGATTCTGTAACATTACAAATATTTCAACCACAAGAAATTATTCGTGGTGTAATTGAGCAAATAAGTTATCCAATACAATCTAATGAGGTAGTTGGAAGTGACACACATTATGCTATCATTACAGTGCGTGGAACTAGACAAACAGTACTAGAGGATGTAACATCTGTACACGTAACAGGTATTTCAGCTTTTGGTATAATGAGATTTGGAGCATAGATGGCAGACAGAGAAACACAGATAGTAAACTTTTATGAAAGTACTTTAGCTAGTCTCTTAGCAAGTGGAGCTACATCTACTACTCTTACTACAGCACCTACTACAAATGGTTCAACAGCTATTAATGCGTCTGGTTCTAGTTATTATTACTTAGTAATAGACCCAGATAACTCTGCAACACGAGAAGTTGTATTAGTTACAGCATCATCAGGTACAACTATTTCTGCTATGACACGTGACTTAGAAGGTAGACATACGTCAGACCCAGACCATCAAGCAGGCACTACAGTTAGAATGGCTGTATTAGCTGAACATTTTGCTGATATGAATGACAGATTAGATGCAGGTATGACCGCAACATCAACAGCTACACTAACTAATAAAACTTTTGATGTTGAAGCAACAGGTAACTCTATATCTAACATAGATGTAGCTGACTTAAAGTCAGGCGTACTAGATACAGACATTAGTTCTGTAAGTGGTAGTGATGATACATTAGCTTCAGCTAAAGCAACTAAAACTTATACCGATACTAAATTATCTTTAGCAGGTGGCACAATGACAGGTGCTATAAATGCAGGTGACCAAGAAATATCAGCAGCAGTACTTAAAGACTATTCAGAAACAGATGTAGCTTTATCATCATCATCAGGCGTTGTTGCAATAAACTTAGCTAGTGGTAACACAGGTTCATTAACTCTTACCGAGAATGTAACTGATATAGACTTTACTAATGTACCTACAAATGGTGTATCTTCATTTACGGTTAAAATAACACAAGACGCTTCATCTTCATATACAGTTGCAATTAATGCTGTTACTGTAAATGCAGGTGGAAATGTTACTGCAAAAACAGCAGGTGCAGGTGGGTTTACAATGACAACTACAAATAGTGCAGAAGATTTATTATTCTTTTTATTCTTTGATGCAGGAACACCTTATCTAACAGCAACACAGGAGATGAGTTAATGTCAATGTTATTAATGCTTAAAGAAGGTGGAAGTTTAGGCATTGATACTATTGGTAATAAACCTATTGATGAAGATATAGATTTAATAGAGTTTGGTGATTTGAAATTTGTACTGTTTAATGGAACTCAAGATAATATACTTGGTGAAACAGGTGAATTGACATTTGTAGAATCAGATGGTTCTACAGATAATATTCTACTAACAGGTAATAGATTGAGTTTCACTTTGTTTGATGGTACAGTAGATAATATAGATTTAACATAAGGAAGATAAATGGCAGAATTTAGACCAGTACACGCAACAAATACAGGTGGAGATACAGATGGATTAGCAGAGTATTCCAATACAGATGGTTTACTTCTTCCTAATTATAATGAAAAAGTACAAGCAGTAACAAGCTCATCAGGAGTTTTAGCTATAGATGTACTATCAGGAAATGTTGCAACTATTACTCTTACAGAAAATATTACAGACATAGATTTTACTAATGTACCAGCTGCAGGTAGTTGTGCTATAACATTAATCATTACACAACACGCTTCATCAGCAAAAACAGTAGCTATAAATGCTATAACAGTTAATGGTGGTGGAAACTTAACAGCTAAGACTGCAGCAGCAGCAGGATTTACAATGACCACTACAGTAGATAAAACAGATGTGGTATCAATACTTTTTATAAACGCAGGAACACCGCTATTAAACGCAGTACAGGAGTTATAAATGCCTTTAGCTTCAAGTAGATTTGGATTCGCAGGTGGCGGAGGCGTAGCTTTAGAAGTTTCTTATTTAGTACTTGGAGGCGGAGGCGGAGGCGGTAATGGTTTTCATGGTTCAGGTGGAGGTGCAGGTGGTTATCGTACATCTTATGGAACTGGAAACATATCAGGTAGAGGTTCTGCTGTAGAAAGTATTTTAGAATTAGACAAAGCTACTGATTATACAGTTCAAGTCGGTGCAGGTGGCGGTGGTTCAGGTCAAGGTGGAAGCAGTACTTTTAGTAATATAACTTCTCTTGGTGGCGGTCGTGGAGTAAATAACAATCAAAATGGTATTGTCGGTGGTTGCGGTAGCGGCGGCGGTGGCGAAGGTAATAATGGCGGCGGTGCAGGTACAACAGCACAAGGTCATGGTGGCGGCGGTGGTTCTCCACATGGCGGGGCATATGGTGCAGGTGGCGGTGGTGGAGTCAAAACAGCAGGTGGCGGAGGCGACCAAAACAGAGGTGGAAATGGTGGCTCAGGTGAATCATCTTCTATAACAGGTTCAGCAGTAACAAGAGGTGGCGGCGGTGGAGGTTCAGTTTTTAATAACGCTGCACCAGGTTCTGACAACTCTGGTGGCGGTGGAGGACAAGGCGAAAGTGGTAACTATGGTGGTAACTCTGGTGCTGCTAATAAAGGTGGCGGCGGCGGAGGTCGTGATAGACATAGAGGTCCAGGTAGTGGTGGTTCAGGAATAGTTATTTTAAGATACCCAGGAAGTTTTACTTTAAGTAAATCAAATAATGTAACAGCAAACACTATCAATGTTGATGATGGAGATGAAAGATATACAATTGTTACTGGCGGTAATGGCACAGTTAGTTGGTCATAATGGCACACTATGCAATACTAGATGAAAATAACATAGTAACAACTGTCATTGTAGGTAATGAAGAAACAGATACTGTAGATGGTGTAGAGCAAGATTGGGAAGCTAATTATGCTGTACAACATGGTGTTCCTACTGCACAAGTTAAAAGAACTTCTTATAATACAGGTTCAAATAAATATTACAACCCTGATAGAACCTTAGCTGATGACCAATCAAAAGCATTTAGAGGTAATTATGCTGTAATCGGAGAACCTTATGACCCTGTTAATGATGTATTCTTAGGGTGGCAACCACACGATAGTTGGGTTCTTAGTGAAGAAACATGGAACTATGAACCACCTATAGATTATCCAACAGATGGTCACAAGTATACTTGGGATGAGTCTATAATTAATTGGGTAAAAGTAGAAGATAGTTCTAATTTTATTAATCCTTAAATAAATTTAAGAAAGGTGGAGAATGAAAGATAACATACAAGTACACATACATCCTAGAAATAAATCTAATGAAGCATTATTAGAATTATACCCCCCACAGTTAGCTAATAGATATTTACCTGAATGGTATAAAAATCAAGAAGTATATAAAAGAAATGAAATACCATCACATAAAGACATGAAAAATTGTCCTGCTATACAGGATGTTCTAACCAGTGGTATTGTTCTTCCTGCATGGAGTGATATATATATAGAAAAAAAAGATGGTTCTTACGAATGGAATGTGACAACAGGTTCAAGTTATGCTTATCCACCTGAAACAAGTTGGATAGAAATACAACCTTATCATCAACTTAGAAATACAGAAGAAAATGATTTTAAAGTTAATGTAATTAAAGATGTAGGTGCTTTAAAACTTATAACACCTTATTGGTTTTCTACAGAGCCAGGATATGGATTAGAATTTAGTGACCCTTTTTACCATCACAGAAGAAATATTAAACTATTATCAGGTCGTGTAGAATCAGATAAATGGCACGAAACAAATTTACCTTTTGAGTTTTTTGATAATCTTGATGACGTAAGTAATAAAAAAATATATATTAAAGCAGGTGAACCTTTGTGTATGATAACTCCTTACAAAATAGAAACTAAAGTTACTCCTGTGATACATAAGTTTGAAGAAGAATTTCACAACCAACAACTTAAGAAATCTCAATTAATATCTTCAGTGGGAGGAGATTGGTTAGCATATAAGAAAAAACATGATGACCTTTTATCCTAAATTTAAAAATAAAAGTATCGTTAAGTATTGTTTATTAACTGATAATTTTAACTTAAGTAAATTTAATAAAGGTATATATACAAACATAGAACCTAAGTATGTACAAGATACTGGTTGCCCTTCAGTTAGTTCTTTAAAGAACAGAATGTTTACTGTTTATTCACCCTTTAATGTTGATATTAAAATATCCAATAACGAATATAGTTATCAGTTTGATACTGACAAACACCCTGATAATAGGTATATGCACAGTTTATTAAAAGCATCAATTAATTTAGACATAAATAAAAAAGACATACAACATCTACAACTTTTAACTCCATACGCTTTTGTTACTGATGACCCATCTATAGAAATTATTACAATAGAACCTAATATTGAAACAGAAAATTTAGATTATGTGTCTGCTTCTATAAAACCCTATGGTTGGATAAGAACATTAAACAGTGCCTATGTTGTAAGAAATAAAGATAAAGAAAGTTTAGTTAGTTTTAATACAAAAAGTCCTATGTTTAATATACTATTCAATAAACCTGTGTCTTTAGAGTATATAGAACCTACACAAAAAATATATGATTATTACACAAATTGTAAAGACATTGTAAATTATACAAATCAAATTACTAAACACTATAAATCTATAGTAACTCGTAGACCCAAAAAATTATTGTGATATAATCCAATAATGGAATTTATAATTGGATTTTTTCTAGGTTATTTTTTAAAAGAAATTAGTTCTTATCTTAAAAGATTAAGCAACTACGACCTAGATAGTAATATAAACAAGGAATGGGATTTCTTATCCCATGATGATTTACCATAAATGTCAAACAACAATGGCTATACCCAAAAGGAACTTCTCAATATGGTTATTGAACGACTAGATAAAATAGAAGATAAGTTAGATTCTAAGTTAGACAAACAAGAATTTTATAAAGTACTTACATTAATTGTAGCAATAGGTGGAGTTGTAGCAGCACTTGTAATGTAATGCTCAGACTCTGTCTAGCACTATTCTTATTAATACCTACCCCTGTATTCGCAGAAGAAGTACCCAATGAAGTTACAGTTAATGAAGCATTTGAGGATGATACATACGAAACAGGTTTAACTATTAGTGGTGGTGACCAAGCTGCATATATTTATTCAGCAGAACAAGGTTCTTATAACACAACAGGTTCTTCATTAGCAATAATACAAGGAACTTATACTTTTGAATTTACAGAAGATGTTTATGAAGTAGGTTTTATGATAGGTGCAGTTAACAATGCGTACTCTGTTACTTGGAATTATGCAGACAATACAAGCGAAACAGAAAACAAATCTGGTCAAAGTACTTCTGATTTTGATAATATGTATGATGACTTTTATAAATCATTTACTGATTACAACAATGATGAAGCTAATACAGACAAATTTATAACTTCGTTTGCTGTAACGCTAACTGATATATCTTTATTAGATACCTTGTACTGGCAGTATGTAGAGATACCTGTCACTACTACATCTAGTACTACTACATCTAGTACTACAACTACATCTACTACAACTACTACTACGACTGTACCTCCACCTCCACCACCTCCACCACCTCCACCGCCTCCTACACCACAAGAGATTATTGTTGATGTAAAAGTAGAAGGTGTTGATAAGACCTATACACAAGCTGATGTTAATGATGGAACTATAGAGCGTGACCAGGAGCGTGTGGATAATGAAGCTGAGTTCGGTTGTTTTATGACTAATGCACAGATAGAGCGAGGCGATTGCTTCATCATAATAGAAGAGGTAGAAGTTTTTGAAGATGATATCATAGAAGAAGAAATAATTATTACAGAAGAAGAGGTGATTGTTGAAGAGATTAAAGAAGATGTGGATGTCATCATTCCTAAGGATGATGTTGTTGTACTCGACCCACCTAAAGAGGAAGTATTTGAAGATGAAGTTGTGGAGTTTGAAGAACTCCCTATTGAGTTCGAGATTATTGAATTTGATTTGGAAGATATTGCACCAGAAATCGTGGTGGAAATACCAATACAAGATGAAATAGAAGAGGAGATTATAGATGAAGAAGTTAAAGAAGATGTCGAAGAAGTTTTGGATGAGCCAATACAGGAAGATGTTGAGGAGAAGCCAGAATTTACAGAAGAAAAAATTGCAGAAGAAATTGAACAAATACAAGAAATCGTCACGATACCTAAAAGTTCCACCGAATTAGAATTTACTGAAGAAGAGTTTCAAGAAGCCGTTGAAGAATATGTAGAAGAACTTGAAACAGAAGAAGTCATTGAAGTACTAGAAGAGGTTAATGATATCGGTGTTCAAAACCTATCCCAAGTCACAGAGGAAATACAAGAAGTCATACAAGAGGTTGTTGAGGAAGCTATAGCAGATGTTGCAGAGCTTACTGAAGAACAGGTAGAAGTTGTTGCTGAAGTATTACAAGTAGAAGCAGAGGATGTAGCTATTATTGCTGAGTCTGTTAAAGATGACGAAGTTATAGCAGAAGCTGTAGAAGAATACGTAGAACGTGCTGTAGAAAATACAGATGTAGAAGATTACACACTTGCTGATGTCGTCACAGAGGTACAGTACGAATCCTTTATTGAAAATCCAATAGAAACATTTATAGATTTAGATTTTGAAGATGTCACACTATCTAGTATTGGTGATGATATGACTCAAGACCAACGAGAAAAAGCACAAGAAGTTGTAGTACCAGTTATTCTGACTAGAATAGCTAGTATGGCAGCGTTTATATTTAGGAGAAGTTAATGATAAAGAAGTTAGGTTCTTGGATTGTTGCGGCAATTAAAGAAACTCTCAACCTTAGCTGGACATTAGTAGGTTTAGTTATTGCAACGCTTACCCTCACAGGTACAGCACAGCAAGTAACTGGGCTAGCTACTGTCATAACACTAGCTATATGGCTGTTAACTATTAGTTTTAGAAAAGGAGATTAACATGGACTGTTGTGGCAATGGCTGTTGTGGAGGTAAGTAAATGAAGTTACAAGTTGTGAGACACCAATTTGGAAAAGATGCGACCAATGGAATGTTATTTATTGATGGTATCTTTGAATGTTATACACTAGAAGACCAGTATCAAGCAGTCAAAGTTATGCACGAGACCTGTATCCCTGAGGGTACATATGATATAAAGTTTAGAAAGACTGGTGGATTCCATGCTAAGTACACAGAGAGATACAAGAATGCACACTATGGCATGTTGCACGTACAAAATGTACCTAACTTTACTTACATACTGATACACACTGGCAACACAGATGAGCATACTTCGGGCTGTCTTATTGTCGGAGAAAGTCAGCAAGACTTAGACATCTCTAAAGATGGGTTTATCGGTTCGAGTGCGGTAGCGTACAAGAAAATGTATGCGAAAGTTTCTAATCAATTGTTACAGGGTAAAGAAGTTTCTATTGAATATACCACTATAGACAAACTACTTAACGCAGAAAAACCTACTGATGTTCAAGATAAATTAAAAGAGATTAGTGGAGAGATACAAATTCTCAACGCTAAGCTAGATAAGAGGAACATAATATAATGTTTGAAAAGTTAAAAAGAAGTCGTAATTCTGATGGTACGTTCAAGACGGACGTAGTGTGGACGCCATGGAATGAAGCATGGGAGTATACAATGAGCCAAGAATACAAAGACGTTCTTAGTAAAACTGTATGGACTTTTGTTGAAGCGTTTATATCAGCATTAACAGTAGCACCACTTGTTGGTGTTGACGCTAATGCAGTACAACTCGCTGCCTTATCAGGTGGAGCAGCAGCTTTGGTTGTTGTGAAAGAGTTCGCTAAGAAACAAGTTGGTCCAAAACCAGTAAAACCAAGTAAGTAAATCAAACAGCAAAGCCGAGGGTGTTATCCTTTCTACCTCGGCTTCTGCTATTTTTAATTAAAAGGGGGCTACGCCCTCTTCGATATCATCTATGTCTTTTGCTTTAGGCATCTCAGGCATAAACCATTCTTCAGGTGCTTTCTTATCGTTAGCAAATGAATCAATGTAATATATTCTAGGATTACCATTGTCACAATCTTTGTTCTTACATTTCCAATCAGGATATGTAGCTTTGATTTTACCATTAGCTTTGTCTAATCTGTTATCCCATAGCTCGCTATCACAAGAAAGACACTTAGGTTCTATTGTTCCTTTAGTTACTATTGTGATTGTCTCTATTGGTGGGTCAACTTTAGGAGACGGAGCAGAGGAAGGAGTGCTTACAACCTCTGCTTTATTAGTCTCCCGATTAGTCGTTGGCTTTACTTCTACTTTTTCTGCATAGTGATGTTCCTCAGATACACCACCTGTCCATAACTCAAGCCCTATGCCTAGCCTCATGCAACATCTTTTAATGCCATCAGACACAGCTAACTTAAGTAGCTCACTCTCTGTTATGTTTCTTTTAACTGCATTGACATCTACATCTCCAACTTCCTCTATGGTTTGGTCTGTTGATTTAATGTACAGTCTGCACTTTGCACCTATAATACTATTGTCAGCACCTCTGACTACCTCATATGTGTAGTCATATCCACCAGGAATTACATCAACTAATCTCTGTGTATATAAGTGATGGGGAACATAGTCCCCGTACTTTCCCTTAGGGGCTTTCATTACGACTTCCTTTGGGAAGTTTTTCGTAAGTTTTTTTTGTGTTTCTTTATCCATGAACACTCCTTTCTAATCGTGTATATAGCTTATACTTGTTCTGAATTTATTGGTATATCTGTCAATTTAAACTGTTCTTTGCGAAAGAGTTTACATAAACTGTTAAGACAAACTAACTCTGCTTGTTTAACAAACAATGCTCTCCCGCAATACATACATATGTGTGACATATTTACTCCTCTAGTTGCACTAGATACTCTGCAGTAACTCCTTTATCAGGTTTCACAAACAATGTAAACTGGCATGGTCTACCCATACTTGCTAATTGTTCTTGTGCATAACTGTTATAACTTTCAGTAGAACCATTTACCCATACACGTACATCATTAATATATAGTGATGTTGGTGTGTGGTAATGTCCTGCTACTGCGTGTGTAAAGTCCTCCATCAAACCATTTGCTGCAAGAGCTTTCCAACCTAGTATCTTTTTATTGTATCCATAGAAAGGAACACCCATTGAACCACGTATGTTATCTCCATGAAAACAAAAGAATTTAGCTTTTTCGCCTAAGTCAGCTACTGTGTACCAATGATTGTCAACGCCTTCAGGGATATGAAACTTAATGCGTTTCTCTCCCGCGAACATAGTGTCTAATATTTTACCTAACATTCTATCAGCGTTTGTCTCAGGGTTATAATCTCTGCGTGAACGACCACCCAAAGCCCCGTGATTACCTATAACCCAGTATACTTCCACTTCTTTAAAGTTTTCTAATAAGATAGAAAAGAAAGTGTGCATGATTCTAGGACCATCTACAGTTACTTGTCTATATAAAGAACTGTCAATTAAATGTGACTGTCCTGGAAATATAAGCTCTCCCTCAACAATATCTCCCAATGAAAGCACCACACATTTATTTACAGTTGCGTTAGCTCTTTGTATTTCTGCTAACTTAACTATCTTTTCTGCGTAGAGCTTAACTCTTTTCTCAGCTACATTAGTGTCGTAGTCTGGGGTTCTCTTTGCGAGTTGAATATCTGATATCAATGGGACACAGATTTGCTCATCTTTTTTTTGGGATTTTTTTATTGTTGGTTTGTTTATGTCAGGGAACTGTAAAGTTCTCATACCATCTCTAGCACCTTGATAGACTGCCTCAACCATATCGGCTTTTTTGTCTTTGAGTTTATCTATTTGTTTTAACAACCTTGTGTTAGTGTCTTTAAGGTCTTTAATCTTATCGCTCTCAGCCTCAGCTATAAGCTCTAAGAGTTCTTTATCGTTAGATATTTTCTTGCTCATGGCGTTTCTCCAATTGTGCTAACCATATACGGACACGTGAACGTGATACCTCGAAGTTAAATTCCCTCTGTAGTATCTCACATACAACCCTAGCGTTAGCTTTCACGCCTTGATTTTCTACCCTGTCCGATAGTGTTTCTATAAAAGGTACTGCGTCTTTTGGTATTCTTTCAAACCATTGGACACCCCCTGATTTAGTTTTAGCAGTTGCCTCATTCAATAAGAATTGGACATCTGGACTTCCTGTTTTGTTTGTATCATTACTCATAGGTTAGAGCATAACATGGTTGTGATTTAGTTGCAAGGATATATAGATATATGTGTACGCATATGCGTAGTGAAATAAAAAAAAAGGTGGCTAAACCGAAGTCTAACCACCTAATTTATTAGTACGGCAATAGGTAAGAGAGATTACCTATTACTTAAGGGATAGCTGTTTAGCTACCTTTAATACTGTTTCCCTTTCCTCTATAGGAATAATATTATTTCTACGCATAAAATTAGAAATCTCGTATCGGTCTTGATTATCGAGATATTCCATTCTACCTTCTTCATCTACACCCAGAACTTGTTGGTCGGACACCCATATCCTAGGCTCAGGTTGTTCAGCTAACCAACGTAAAGCATCTAAGTCAACAGAGTTAGCACCATAGTTACTCAAGCTATCTAGTGCAGAATTACTTATCCTACCATCTTGAGCTATGATTTCTATTTGTCCATCAAAGCCATCAATCTTTTTGTTGTAACCTACATAACCTGCGACATTGGACGCTGGTAATAGTTCAACAATTTCTTTGATGTCGTCTTTGTTTAGCCCCATAGAGCCTGAACAATCAATCATCATAGAGCCACCTGCAACAGTAGTTTTTCTAGTAAAAACTTTTCTGTCGCTAGCCATTCTGTGCATACGTCTAGGTACAACACCTCTATCAGAGCTTGATTTTCTAAGCTCTCTAATAGCTTTGTCAACCCGTTCATCTGGTTTGAATAGTTTTGTCTTGGCTTTACCATGAAAACCCTTTACACTATTCTGTTCAAAAGCAACCATATGTTTGTGTCGGTAACTTGCATTCTCCATAATCTCGTTAGCTAACTCATCACTAATATTCTTAGGTAGAACTAACAAATCGTCATCTCCACTTTGATTACTCTTTTGCTCAAGACTAGGCAATCCATTTGGAAGTTGAGATGAAAGTCTGCCGTCTTTACCTTCCAACATTCTACGTATCTTGTTAACTCTGTAACGAACTTTTGTATCATCAAGTTTCTTAGCAACCCACTTGGAACGTCTATTGTCGTCCTCATCTGTGTACCATTTCCAAGACCCTTGTTCTATACTCATTCTCCAGAATACATAATCATGGGTATCTCCGACTATGTTCCATGCTCTGTAGAAAGCATTGATTATTACATTCTTGTCTGCTAGTACAATATGTTCTGGAGTTTTAAAGTCCACTTCATGCCTTACTCCTTGCATAATAATCTTAGATATTCTATTTCTATCTAAGTCATGTATAGTACCAAGACACCACATCTCTACTACTTTTCTCATAAAAGCAGGTATGTCGTTATCATCATAAAGTTCTTTGACTAACCTTATGACACCCGTTACAACATTGTCTGCGTCTATTCCCGGTTTAACAGGTGCATTGTATAACTGATGAAAAGTTTCTTGCTCTTTGGTAGCAGAGCCATTCTCTACTGACTTAGTTGCATTTGCTCTAAAAGAGTAGGAAATTACTTTCCCACCATTAAGACCACTTGTATGCACATCTCCATACATGTCATTTAGAACATTATGTTTCTTTATATTAGCTACTTTGAGAGCATACAACATCTGTGCTGAATAGTTTAAAAGACTTGTATCTCTAAACTTCATATCATAGAATAGTTTAACTCTCCATACTGCACCTCTTATAAGTACTTGTTTACTGTCCTCATCTTTAACAATCAGATAGCTTGGTACATTAATATCATGCCGTCTTTCTTGTATGTGAGGGGTAGGTGTGTACTTTACCTTGAACTCTCTAACCCTATCTCCAATCAGAGCTAGGTTAGGTAGAATAAAAGGTAAACCTTTTTTGGTAGAACTATGTTGCTTAGCAAATAACTTAGTCATTAGATATTCCTAATGCTTCGTTTACTGCATAGCTATCGGACTTAAACACCACCTTAACAGCGTCAACTGTTTCAACACCTGCGTCCATTAGTTCTTGTAAGGCTTTCCATTTACGTATAGAAAATCCTGCACTATCAGTTTGGTCTTGATATACAGAGGCAAGTTTCTTTTGTAAAGTCTCCAACGCTTGTGGGTGGACTTCATCAATCTCGAACTGTACAGGAAATCTGTCTGCTAGTGCTTCACTCAAATCAGCAGGCTCTCCATTCATGGTAGCCACAACTTGAAAGTTCTCAGCAGGACGTACTTCCTCTTTATCTTTGTTCGGTAGTGTGAACTTGGCGAACTTTGGGTCATCTAATAGAGCGTGAAGAAAAGTCATCACGTCTATACCAGCTTTGTCAATCTCATTGATAACTAACCTAGCACCCTCTTTCCATGCCTTAACACCAACACCATCTAACCACACAAATCCTCCGTCATCAGTAGCTATGTAATGTCCCATAAGTTCACTAGCCGTACTATCTGCTGAAAGTGTTATCGCATACGTTGGTTGGTCTTTCTTTAACCCAAGAGTATTTGCTTGATATGTTTTACCTGTTCCCGGTATACCATAGAGCAAAATTCTTGGTGTATGAGGAATTACTCTTGCAAGTAAATCCCAATTACTGTTACTCATTGTCATTTTCTCCTTCTCTCTTTAAGAGATTTTCTATCTCATTTATAAAGGTATCTGTCATACCTTGCTTATCCACTTTGTCCCATATGTTCAACCAATCTTTTCTATTGGTTGATGTTTCTACCCAACGTACATCAGGTATATTAGGAAGTATTTCTATTGCTTCCATTGGAACATCAACTGCAACTGTGGTGTACTCTTTGTCTAAGGGCATACCATCTATGCGTTTGACAATCACTTCAAACATAAGTCTGACATGAGTGTCTGTTTCTACACCTTGCTTGTGATAATGGGGCATAGCCATCACTAACACACAAGGGAATCTGTTATCTGCTACAATATCTAAATCGCTATCCATAGTTTCATCTAAGAAACTTGGAACAATTTGTCTGTTGTAGTCGTTGTCTATTGCTAGACCATTGAGATATTTCAGTATGTCTATTGTTATAGCACAGTTTTTAAGCCGTTCACTAAACTCGACAATGTCCGAAGTATCTCCTTCAATACCACTAGGCATTATTTCTCCTCTCCTACACAACAGTTACAAAACTCTACATCACTAGAATTAATTGTGTCTGCTGTATTATCTTCTTTCTTTACTAAGTCATCTACGCAGTTACCACACAAGGCATAGCTCAGATGTACCCAGATACTCTTAGGTTGGTTTGCTAAGTCAACCACTTCCATTTCTACATTACAGAAATCACACACCCACAAGTCGTCTGGAATG
>Ga0208792_1000531_pt1 | contig 14388 bp, 20 predicted proteins | sample 14_taG_FD_184087 | JGI IMG/M metagenome (GOLD analysis project Ga0208792, IMG submission 184087) | Marine viral communities from the Subarctic Pacific Ocean - 14_ETSP_OMZ_AT15311 metaG (SPAdes) (version 2) | ecosystem: Environmental > Aquatic > Marine > Oceanic | place: Pacific Ocean | collected...
TCTTAGCTACCTGTGATTCACTTAGATAGGTAGATGCATCATCTTCTTGAATCTGTGTGCTACGTTTAGTTCGTACTGAAGAGGCAGCACCTTTATCGCTAGACGTAGACTTAGAAGTACTCTTAATACCTTTATCTACTTTGTACATATCAATAACACGTGCTACAGACTGTACATCTTCTGCGTTTTCGTACAAAGCATCTTGATAGACTTTAGGTTGTGATTCTGCCCAATCGTGGAAAGCGTCATCATTACGAATGTCTTCAAAGTCAGGATGAAGCTGTAGTAACTCCGCTTCTGCACGTTGACGTTTAGCATCTACACGTAGCTCTTCGATTTCCTTCAAACGCTTATCTATATCAGATGCACGTTCTTCAGCTTTACGATCTGCAATAGCTTCTACGATACCAGCTACATCAGGATACTTCTTAGCCCAAGCTTCAATGTCTTTCTCGGTCTTAGGTAGTACAAGTTCATTCTTTGTGGCTTTCTCTAGTTGAGACTGTAGCTTCTCAAACTTTACTTTCCACTCTTGCTCTTTGTCTTGCATATGCCGACGAATATCAGAGTAACGCTGTTTAAAGGTTTTCTCTTCAGCGTTTAGCTCAGTGTCATCCTCTTCTTGTGTTTCGGCTTTAACTGGCTCTTTCGCTTCTTGTTCGCGTACACCCTCATCCTGAACTGAGGTGTCCTCAACTCTCTCGCTACTGGATTCACTATCAGTGGTTTCTTCCTGCGTTTCATTATCTTCTTGGCTTATCCCAGCCTGCTTCATTAGTTCCTTTAGTTCCTGCTCATCTTTGTTAATACGTGCTGCATTACGCTTATGTGCAGGTGAGAGCACCTCTACTTGTTCTACTTCAGGCATTTGTTTCTCCTTATGTTGGGGCCAGCACTATGCTGGGTAGCCTTATAGTTATATGGATAGTATTGTAGTGTTACTATTTCTTTTTATTCTTTTTGTTGCTGCGGCGTTTTACCATACCGCCTTGATTGTAGAAATCAGCATCGTACTCAACTTGGTTGTCAAACTGATCTGTTCCAGGTGTATAATCTGTATTAGCATTCGCTGTTTGAGAGGTCTGTGTTGCCGATTCTACTTGTGCAGTAGTAGCCCCTGTAGAGCTATTTTTGTTGTTGTCCTCTCCTGCAAATGTAGGCTTATCATCGTCACCGCCTGTACGACGAGAACCGCTAAATGAATCACGTAGATTATCACCTTGTACGCCAGCCTCTCCATCAAAACCTAGTAGGTCACCTAACCAAGTATCACCGAAGTTAACATTATCGTCACCACTTGTATCAGCTAGGTTCTCATACAAGCTAGACTCACCGCCGAAGATAGAGCCTTTCTTAGTTAAGTCGTGCTCAATACCTTCATCGTTCATACGATCAATGATGTCGTTATACTGAGATACTGCTGCTGTGTTGATAAACGCCGCTACTGGTAGCCCTGCACTAGACGCTATAGCTGTAGCAATGTTAGTCATCACACCTAAACCTTTAGCTGTTTTAGCTAGGTCTTCTTTAGGAATCTCATTTACGTCAAGAGGGGGTTTAGTTGTAGGTTTAGAAGAAGGTTGACCGTCATCGTCGTCCTGTCTTACAGTAGTCTCTGTAGTAGTTTGCACTGGTGTCTCAGAGTAGCCCATCTGTACAAGCTCGTCATAACGTGCTTGCTGTGCAGGTAGAATCAATGTCTCTACTTCACCAGCAGGACCATACATAATGACAGTACGTGTAGCTGGAGCAGTTGTTCCTAGCTGCTGATCAATCAAGAAGCCAGGCGCAAACATAGAACCCGAAGTAGCGCCAAACTGAGGCTCATAAGGATCAATACCTGCATCTACTCCTGTAGTAGGGTCAGCAACAGGAGGTTGTACGTCTACACCGCCTTGAGCATATAATACCTGTCCACCTTTGCTGTACTGCATAGCGTTACCTACAGCTACAGGTGCAGGTTGTTGATAAGGAGTAGGGCTTTGCACTGAACCTCCCATAGCCATACCTGTGACTTGCTCTAATGCAGCTAGCTCTTCAGGAGTCAAGTCTCCACCAGTCTGGTTATCCATAGTCATAGCTACAGGTTCACCACCGATGCGTCCGTTAGCTTCCATATCCATCAAGCCACTCTTAGCTTCACTACGTAGGTCTTCGAAGAACTTAACACCGTAGAAACGCACTACGTCAGCAGGTACGACATATTCACCTTCGCTTAGTTGCGCTGGGACATCATCACGTACTTCTTCAGCCATAGAGCCAGGAGGCACTTCGTTACCGCTTACAGGGTCCATAGTAGTCCCATCATCAGTGAGACCACCTTCCTCCATAAAAGCCATTTCCATCTGCTTAGCTGTGTCCATTAACTTCTTCCCTCATAAATTTTAGTCTACGTAGTGCAGCTACTTCACCTTGCATACGATAGACTGCTTCTACGTCATTCGCTTGTTCCATACGCACGTGTGCTGCTGAAATCTTATCATCTAGGTATTCTAAGTAAGCATCCCATAGTTGCTTATCGTTAGCTAGTTTTTTTAATATGCCTAAGTTCATTTAGTTGGTCTTTCTACTAATCCACCTTTGTTGAACCGTAGTTTAATACTTGCTGGATCAATAGTCAAGTTAGAAATGTCTAGGAGTGTACCCTCGACTAGCTTGTCAGAACTTGTGTTAAAATCATAATAAGGTATTTTCTTTTTTCCTATTTTTACTTGATCACCTAGTTCTGCTTTTAGTCCTTTTAAAACTTTATTAACTGCGTCTACATAGGTGCTATAAAAAGGAGAACCTTTACTTGTAGCTTTTTTTATTTCTTCATAGTCGATTCTACCTACTCGCTCTGCCACTATCTGATCTAAAGGAGGAAAGACTATCTCATCTATACCTTTTTGTTTAGCGTCTGATATCATAGACTCAATCAAAAAACGAACATAGTCTGTAGTTTTTGTCACAGGGGTGCCTTTAGGTTCAGTAGACATAAATTCAATTTTTCTAAGCTCTCTTATCTCTTCGCTCATATCAGCTATAGTGTCATCAATTATCCACTGATTACTTCCTGATACTAGGTCTTCATAAGCATCACTACTCAATTCTTTTTTAGCGTAGTACTTAATTACGTAAGAAGGGGAAGTAGCTACTGCTTGTGATGCCATAGTTAAAGTATAATCATCTTCTATCCCATAAGATTTAAGTAAATCTTTTGTTTTGTTTACTTTTTCTTTTCTAGAAGCATTAGAGGTTGATATGTCTGCGTGTTTTTTACTAAAATCCACTATGTTGTCAATACTGCTAGTTGATAATGTCTCACCTAACTCAATATCCAAATCTGTCACTAACATATCTATGTATTCAGGAACGCTTTCTTTTTGATACTTTTCCTTTTTGGATATAAGGTATTTCTCTTTGTCTTTAATTATATTTTGAACAGGGTCTGACTGTAATTCTTCGACTAATAAGTAGTTTTTGTTACCTGACACAACACCTTTTCTTATTGAGTATCTAGAGTGAGCAAGGACACTATCTTTGTATTGTTGATAGTGGTCTAATTTTTCTAAGCCAGTAAGTTTACCGCCCCCCTTATTTGAAGCTGTAATTCCTAATTCAATATAATCCAACTCTTCTTCTACAGCAAGTTTTTGTCGTTGCGTTCCACTATACTCAATAGGAAGTTTAACAGCCTTAACCTCTAGCGCACCTAGACCTTCTTTAGCTGTCTCAGCTGTATATAACTCACCAGGCTCTAGTCCTAAACCACGATACTCCATCTCAGATTGTGTGACTTTAGGTGCACGTTTACGTACAAACGCTTCGATGTTCTCGCCACGTGTACCTTCTTTACCAATAGGCGCTTCATCAATAGCACTCTCTAGTGGGCTATAGAACCGTGCCACTGTAGGGTCACTAGGATCAGCTACATCCGTTAGTACATCTTCTGTTTGTTTAAACATAGGGTTGTACTTGGGGTTGTCAGTGATACCAAGCGATGAGCTTAGCTGCTTAGCTAGAAGACGAGCGATACCTGACATTAGCCTACGTTCCCACTAAATCCTTGTTCACCTGGTTGTGGTGCTGTACCTGTACCCATCTGTGCTCCACCTGAGCCAGTTGTGTCTTGTACGTTAGCACCTGCTGGAGCTTGACCCTCTGGTCCTGGCGCTGGGCCTGGTTGCGCTGGGGGTTGCTGTGGTGCGAACTTCTTGAATAGCTCAGCTTGGATAGCTGCGTCTTGCATAGAGTTAGTCACCTTGTCTGGGTCTAAGTCCATACTCTTAGCGATCTCACGAATGATGTAGTCCATCTTAGCGAAAGGTGCTAGCATTGGGTTAGACGCTACCTGTAGGAACTGCATCAAGCGCTGGGAGCGTACCTCGTTAGACATCAAGCTTTCTGTACCTGATGCTTTAACTTCTAAGTCACCCTTGATTGACTCATCAAAGTCAAACTGCATATTGAAGCTAAAGAATGCTTTACCTAGAGGACCAAGCAAGTAGTCGTCTACGTTCTTAACTACTGAACGAATAGAGCCATTAGCAGCAGACATAAGCATAGAAATACCAGAGGCAGTCCGACCAACACCGCTGACTCCAGTTTGTCCGTGAGCGAACGAAGGAAAGCCAGTACTTTCATCAGCTAAGACCCTAGCTTTATCAAAGAGTTGCATATTCTCTTGAGCAACGTTGGGGAACTTGGTGCCGAAGATGGCCTGTCCTGGTGCACCACCTTGTCGCCTAAACACCTTCCCTGGGTACACTGACATATCTTGTCCTGGCACCAGGTTGGTTTCGTCAAGCTCAATGATAAGGTTTCCAGATAAAGCAGCATTGTCGATTGCCATCCGCATAAAGCCATTCATCAAAGTCTGTGTATCGTCCATATTCTCAGCGATACCAACTCCAAAGAATGAGTAAGGGTTATGTTCATAAGGTGTTGCGTAGTAAGGAATACGTGCAGGCTTGAATGGGTTTAGTACCATACGTAGTACTTCACCATTACAAATCCAAATGTTACAGCTAACTTCAACTAAGTCGCGTAGCTCACGTGGAATCTTTACGCCGTTCTCTTCTAGGATATCTGTATCTACGAAACCCCAGAACTCTAATACTTCCCAGCGCTCTGACTCAGACAGAGTGTCATCGTCTTCCATCTTCATTTCCCAGTGCTTACGTACATAGTCTGGGCTTTGAGAGATAGCTGTTTCGATAGCTTCATCACGGAAGTATGGACGACCTTTCAATCCACGTAGTTGGTTACGTGACATCTTGTGACGTTCAACTACATACTCAGCATCATCCATAGATGTAGCTTCAGGGTCAGGGTAGAAGTTCCACACTGATACGTTACCACACTCAGGAACAGTTTTAACTAGTGGTTCATACTCACCATTCTCGTTCCAGTTGGGGTACTCTTTGTCTACAGCGAATGGTCCCTTCATTACGCCTGTACCAAGCAGTGCCATCTCGAAAGCCATACTACGTAGATGCTTAGATGCACCTGACTCGTTTAGCTGATCGTGAATCTTCTTTTCCATCTTCTTAGCTGCAACAAGCGCTGGGTGGAAAGACACTGTAGTTGGCGTAGTACCGTCACCTTCGATAACTTTGTCAGCTACTGGAGCTAGCTTGTTACGCATCCCAGCTAGACGTTCCTGTAGATCAATGATTGTCTCACCTGGGCGTAGCTTACCATCATCACCAATAAGTGCTGTAGGTGCAGCTGCCTGTTCTGTAACCATACGAGCTTCATCCCCTGCTTTCTCAGCATTAGGATCAACGTTGATATGTACAGCGTCTGCAACGCCGTCAGGAAGCACGGTAGGGTCTACCGAGAGGGGGAACTTATTATTACCAAACAACACGTCTACAATCTGCCCATATGCAGCCAGCGTCTTAGTTTTAGTAACCTTAACAAATACACGAGACTTCTCTGTGTCTGTGAACTGTACGTCTGGACCATACAAGCCACGATAGTTACGGTATGCTCGTAGCCAACGCTCTTCGTCTACTTGTCGTGCATCCTCTGCACGTTTGTATCGCTCGTTAACGTAAGTTACTACACTACTGACAGACTCGAAGAGTTTATCACTGCCATCTTCTGCAGCTACTACTTCATCTGTGTCAAAGTTTAGATCATCAATGTCTGCCATATTTTAGTACCCGAATGTTGAGTCTGAAGCTTGGAACCCTGTTCGTTGGTTCTTTGCTGGGTTATAGTCCCATATAGAACTACGTGGTCTTGTCATTATACCATAACGCAACGCATCATACAAGTGATCTTCTGCATTTGTATCCACATCTTCTGGATTCTTTTTATCCAGAGGTATAGACGGTAGTTGCGAAATCGTATTGGTACAGGAAGAAAAGAATACGAGTCTTGGCTCCTCAGTAAACTCATCTACCTGTAATCGACGGTGTATCTCATTCTTTCCTGAAACACGAGAGCCTTTAGAGCGATCTGAAGGACGCCAACGACAGCCTTTCATATTCATCTGCTCAGCCAAGGAAGGACCAGTATCACCTCGGTTATGCCACAAAGAAGAGTCCAACACGCCGTACCTGATAGTACCATCTTCAACCTCCTCTCTAAGGATCATATCCGCTAGATCAGAAGCTGTAACTTTAGAACAATATAATTCCCTGTAGACAACCAGCTGTTCACTTGGTGTGACAGCGATCCAGACAACTCCAGTGAAGGAGCCGTAACCATAGTCGCAAGCTCTAAACTTAGTCCACGACTGAGGGATATCGTATGGCTCCACCACGTGTATGCTTCTGTTAAATTCAGGGAATGCTGCTCCTTCGTTAATATCCCAGTTGCCCTCAAGAAGTTGTTTTCTTTGATGCTCAGGCAGTGATAGAAGCATTGCTTCGTAGTCACCTGTGTCAGCTAGATAGGGGTTATCGAATAGGCTAGCTGGAATGAATCTGCGTTTAAATAGTGGCTCTCCTGCTCGGCTGTGTCCTTGAGGAAAGGCTAGTGTTTCACCTGTTTCTATATCTGTAGCCCAGAAGGGGCTGTTAGCAGGCGCTGGGTCAATGAACATTTTCTTAACCCAAGAGTGTCCTGGTCCACCAGGGTTTGTTGTAGCTCTCATATATAACCCTAGTTCTGTAGAGCTAGTACGTAGACGTGATCTCATATAGTTCCACGCATACGGAGAGTTCCACTGAGTAAGCTCATCAAAAGCTACGTAGTTAAACGCCTGACCTTGGTAGCGCATAACGTCAGTGTCTTTGTCGAGGTAGGACATCCAGAGTCGTCCTCCTCTTGGTGTGGTCCACTGAGACTTACGCTCTGACCACTTAATACCAGGAATTGCTTTAGGGTATAACTCTTGGCTTTTCTGTATGAGTTCCCTTAGTTCTTCCGTTGTATGTCGAACAAGTAGACCACTAAAGTCTGGGTTGTTCATATCACGTAGAGGGTCTGCTAAAGTTGCATAACTTTTTCCACCGCCAGCTGCCCCACCATATAGTACTTCTCTTTCAGAAGATGCTAGATATTGTGTCTGTGGACCTGGGTTAGGCTTAAAGACTACTTCTTGTGCAGCTATTGGGTCAAACTCAGCAGGTTTAACTTCAGCTGGTTTCTGTGTCGTCGGCGTAGGTGTAGTAACCGAGTCTTTCTTTTTCGAGTATCTCGTACTGCTTGAGCGCTTTTTCGTACCTTTCGGTAAGCTTGCGTTTAATTGCAGCAAGTGATTTACGTTTTCTTTCGACATCTATACGCTTTCTTAACCCTGAGTGCGATATACGACGACCTGACTGTGTAGACAACCAAGCAGCTACTTCTCTATAACTATACTGCTTTAAGTGCTTCTTTGCAAGCTCTAATAGCTCTAATTCTTTAGAAATAGGTGTTAGCCATTCATCGTCGTCTGGATCAATCTCGTACCCGAAAGGTATCTGATGTGTTAGTCGTGGGATTCGCTCCCATCTTTTTACTTTGAAGTCAGGCTTAGGTAACATCCAGTAGCCTAAGCTCTCACGTTCTTTTTGTTTAGTTATCCGTATCATCGCTATCTTTAGGTGGTAGAATAAACAAACCGCCCGATGCTTGAACTTCCATACGCTCTGTCTTTACGACACCAGCACGGTCAAGGATTTCTTTAGCTGCTTGCATCTTTTCTTTTACGCCTAGCTCTGTAGGATCAACAAGAGCTTGACCGAATGCTACAGCTGCTTTAGGTCCAATACGAGACATATACGTTTTAGTACCTTCAAATATCTCATCTTTTAACGCATCTACAATAAGACGTGTAGGTGTGTTATCGCTGTAACCAGCAAGCTTCTTAGCTTTAACTACGTCACCACCAGCCTCATCGAACAGTACTTCGAGAAACTTTTGTTGATTTTCTGTTAGATTTTTTGCCATTAGCTTTCCTGTCGATATTCTCAGCTACTCTTTTGTAGGTGGTAATGATGAGTATATTACCATCTTTGTCAAAGGCGTAGTACTTACTGCCTTGCTTTTTTATGTTATTAGATAGATTACGAATCCAAGTACACCAAACCCTACTAATAAAAGAAGACCTGATACAGTCCAAGTTATTATAGCTTCCTGTAGTTCAGCCTTACGATACTCTTGCTCTTTCTTTTGCTTTCTTATCTTAGCTTCTGTAGCTACAAGCTCATCCCAAGCTGACGGACCCATAGTAAAACTAATATAGTCCTTTAGTTCTTTACGCATTTGCTCTGCTTTACGTTTTGCAGCAAACACTTCCATAGCTTCAGCTTCTACAGAACCGCCAATAGATTTCCACCAAGGCGGGTTCTTTACTTGCTTTTCGGCTTGCCCTAAGTCTGACATATGACCAGCCCATTTAGTTAGCTGGCTACTCATATCTTGTAAGTCTTTACCTATAGCAAAGCCTTTCTTCAGAGCATTAAAGGCGACAGTGGCCCCGCTTATGATTGTAACTGGGTCCATACTGCCTCCTCAAACAAGTATAGATCACTTTATATCTTCACGTACTACACGCTTGATGTCGCCACGTCCGATACCAATATCGTTTAACTCACGATCTGACATACGGTATAGGTGCATCTCTGCTATACGTGCATTGGCTTGGCGTTGACGTGCTTCAATCATTGCATTGAATACTTTGACTAGCCAAGCCTTAAAATTAGTGGCCCACTTTGATGATTCAGAAATTACTAGTTCCATTATATGTACTCCTTATGTTAACGCTAGCTAAGCTAGCAATGGAAACATATATAGTTATACTAGAATACTGGGCCTTTTAAAATAGCTTTTTTGGAATACCCGCTATGCATTTATGTTAGCCGACAGGGATAAAAGTTTCTGTTACAGTAAGAATGGTATCAATATGTGCTGCAGTATCTGGTGTTACCTGAATACGATCACCTGGTTGCAAGACTAATTCTATATCAGGAAACTGTACATACTCTGATGCACCTAAGTTCTTACCTTCTAAAAAGTGAGATGTGTAGTTGTCTTCTGCTATATACCATTCTACTTCTATATCCGTATTACCACTAGAGTTATGAATATGTATAAACGTAACTTCAGCTACACAATTAGCAGGGCACACATACACGTTTTCTGTCGTCGTGCCAGTATTATGACCATACACAGACTTTTTACGTGATGGTTTACCCTGCGTAAATAATGTCATTATTACTTCTTCTTTTTAGTCTTAACTACGTAAGCTTCATTCACATCAGGTGTAGAAGGATCATCAGCGATGAAATGTCCATTCTCATCACGTGCACGTACAATCTCAAGATCATCTGACTTCTCTGCTTTTGGTTTAGCTACTTTCTTTACTGCTTTCTTAACTACGTTCTTAGCTTTAGTAGCTAAACCCATCTCAGCTTCTTGACAGATAGCATTTACGTTAGGGTCTTTACTTTGTACGTTACCATAGTTATCTTCACCTGCAGCTTGGTTGCCCATAGCATCCCACACGTAGCCGTGCTCGTCTACACGATAACCTTTAGCTTCTAAGGCTTTCTGGTATTTGTGATAGTATCTGTTAGACATTATGAACTCTTCTTCATTGGGCGCTCAGCTGGGTTAGAGGCACCACAATAGCCACCTTTATTGTAGCCCTTCTTGGAAGTCATACCGCCTTTGGACATACCCATAGCCATATAGTCTTTCTTCTTAGAAGACATACCGCCTTTAGCCATACCTGATGACTTCTTGGCACATTTACCTGCTGCAGTACACTTAGCAGGTGTAGGACACCCAGCGCAAGTCTTAAACTTAGGAGGAGCCATACCTCCCTCATTCATATATCCCATTCTATTACGGACATTTTTAGGTAGCTTGCCCAAGCTTTTCTTTTTATCTGAAGGTACGGCTTTCATAACTAAGTTCTCTTTCTTCCTGATGCTGTTGTTGACCAATTAACTTTAGATGGTCCTGTCTTTTTCTGTGCCTCTTTTTTGGATATTTTTGAGGCAACTTTCTTTGGCCTACACGCTGGGTAGGGACGACTGGAGTCACTGGCTGAACTGCGCCCACATTCTTTACCTGTCTTAACGTCCGTCCATTCTTCACCAAACCACTTACCTAAGCCTCCTTTAGAAAAACTTCTACGCTGACTTTGTAATACGTGCTGACTACGTGACCTTGTTCTTAGTTGTGCCACTGTACTTGCCTCCACGCTTCTTGTACTCTTTGGTTAACCACGCTGATGCATATGCGCTGGGCCACACATCAAACTTCTTTTTAGCTTGTGCCTTTACTGAAGCGTAAAGCTTTTTGTTGGTTGGTGTGGGTGATTTAGCCATTATGTACTGCTTCCTTCAACTCTATGGCAGTGCGGTGTAGCATATGCACCTCCTGCTCTTATATTAACAGCTATTTGTTCTGCCTCTTCTAAACAAGCCTGCTCAGTATAGAACGGCTCTGGTTTTGCTATAATCTTACAGGACAATGCCATAGGGTCAAAACAAACAAGTAGTATTCCTATCCACATATCTTACCAAGCCTTACAAGACCAGTAACGTGCAGTAAACTTATCCGTTGCTGTATCACAATTATGTCTAGCTCTGAAGCTAGCTCTGCGTCCTGGTTGATCTTTCTTGATAGACATATTAGGATCACCGAAGCGTACAATCTTTACTTGGTCACCCTTCTTAGCTAAGACAGCTGACTTCTTAGATTCACCAGGAGTCTTCTTAGGTTTGTTATACCCTGGGAAAGTCTCACCACGATACTTGAGCTTCCCGCTAGGTAAACGTTCTACGTCTTTAGTTGTAGCCATTCATCCGATCTTTCAGTGTTTTACGTCTAAAGGGAGCGCTAACTAAGTTAAACAGCGCTCTCCCTATCTGAGTTGGAGTAGGTAGTACCCACCCTAAAAGTAATACAAGTAGTACCCACGGTGGTATATTCGTATTAGTTATATCTAAAGATTCCACTGGTCCAGTCTCTACTTCCTTGAGAACCTCTGTAGTTATGATGTCACGCCCAGCGCTTGTAGTCTCTTCTTGCTCATACGTGACTACAGCTTGCTTGTTCTCTTTGCCTAACTGTGTGTTAGCTGCTACGTTAGTACCACCGCCTGTAGGTAACAGTGAAGTTAGACCACAACTAGATAATAATAGGGTCAGGACCAACCAACGCATTAGCCTTACATCATCAGTTCAAAGTGGGGTGCATCAATAAAGGGACGACGACCTTGTGATCTACGTAGGTCAATGTATGCATTCATTGCATCTTCAGCTGTATCATCGTAGTAACGAATGTCACCCTCTGACCAAGCTGCACCCCATTTGATAGGCACCTCTAGTTCTTCTGCTGCTTGAGCCATAGCATCACAGATGTTATCGTAAACATTTAGTTCCCAGCTTACGTTAGAACCAAAATACGCTACAAGGTCTACAGCGTGGCTATAACCGTCACCTTGTATCAAGTGTTTACTTTTCATAGTCTGTGACCGTCCAGAGTTATACAACTCTTGTTGCTCAGCTAGAGTACGGACTCCATACGTCACACCGAAGTCTACATCTGTAAGCTCAATAGCTCGTTTAACTACAGCTACCATATCTGGATGTACACCATCTAGTTTATCTAACGAGCGCTGGGATAACTTGAAAGCCATATTAACGCATATCCTTACCTGATGTCATTGCTACTTTGCTACCCATAGGCTTACCAGCCATATAAGCTGTAGCACCCATATATGCAGCCACAATACCAGTCTGTGCTATATAGAACAAACCAAATAGATCAGCTAATGCATTAACACGAGAGTCACTTATCAAGCCATCATAAAAGAGTACACCTGTGAAGCCAATCATCATAAGCATAGCTACCCAAGCCATCTTCTTCTGAGACTCAGCTTTCTCTTCACGTAGCTCTATCTCAAGCATACGCTCTTTCATTGCTACTTCTTCAGTTGTGATCTTACCATCACCATCTATGTCAAAGTCTACTACCATACTAACAGCTACTCCGTTACACTACAATAGCGTGATACAACTCGTGAGCTACTGCAAGAGCTACAATAACAAGGATGGCTGTCTTAGGGTTAGACTTAGCACAAGTCCAATACTGTTTTACTTTATCAAGTATCTGCATAAGGTCTTTTCCTTTCAGGGTCTAACACTTCGTTACGATTCAAGTGACCCTCTAAGTACATAGCTCTCTCTACGTGATCCAATGTGTACCACACACCCGTGTCTTCATATATAGCTCTACGTACATAGAATACGTCTGACTTAGGTATGTGTACCTTTTGTAAACTACGAGTGTCATTAGAGGCTAATGCAGCGTAAAATTCTTCAATTACACGATCTGTTGCATATAGTTGTACTTGTTTTTTCATAACTGTCAAGTGTTAATTATAACATATTACTACAAATATGTATAGCTTCCCCTATAGTTATACTATAAGAGTTTAAACGCTTCCATAGATTAGTAGGGTGAAATAAGGTTAGTTAAACTATATGAGAGTTTAAACACTTTGAGTGAGGAGGAGACTAAGAGGGAGTTTAACTCTATCCTAGTTTAACTAACCTATAGTATAACTATATCATAGTTAACTACTAGTGTCAAGCTATTTATTTAGTTAAACTACAGTAGTTATACTATATATTAGTTTTAACTCATTTATTTAAACTATTATAGTTATACTATACCTATGTCCAAACTTTAATAGTTTAACTAAGCCCCCTTACCCCCGTAGTTATGCACAAAATGTGGGTACTTGTCAAGCCCAAAAAAGTGTCGCACTTGTAAAATACTTTATAAGTGTTGCATATAAGTCACATAATAGAGTGGATACTATATAGGTGTTACATAAATGTCACACTATAGAGATTGGCTTACTAGAAATACAAGAGAATGTGTGGGATTATATGGGAAAACAAGGGAATAGTGTAACTGTTATAATGTAACACCCTTTTGAAAAACCACTTCTGTTGCAGAGTACATATATACGTAACGGTATAGGGGTGGGTGGCTCCTGCGCCCAGGTGTTTAACGTGTGTGTGGCGTATGCGAGGCGCGAGATGGTGTGCTAAGTCGTTGAAAATAAAGGGTTTTTATAGTGATATAACAACACGCATTGCCCAAAAAACGCTTATTCACGGGCGCATACACATCGTGCGCACACTGCAGGGATTTATGCATATCATACCCACACCCCCACATCACGTTGCACATACATACCCACCCCTAACGCATCACATCACGCATCACCCCAGCGCATCACATCACGCTAGGCGCACACAGCGAGCACATCACGTTGCGCTATCCGCATCACGCGAGGCAGTGTTGCTGATTCGTTCTACTCGGCCTAAGTCCAATGTTGCTGATTCGTTCTCACTCAAAAACGCTATTCTCGGACCGTCCGAGGATAAATACCCTTAAGGGTAAAAAAGGGTTTGACAAAAAACGAATCACCTGCCAATTTAAATACATCGAAACGGCGACAATGCCACAGCAACAAAAAAGGAAATTCGATATGACAAACGCAATCGCAAAAGCAAAAGCCCACGTTGACGCAAAAGTAACATACAAAGGCACATCATATACATTCACAGAAGCCTGTGATCACGTTTCCCACCTATTTGATCAGCGTGATGACACCGCAGAATTGGTGCTCTTTCAGACCCGTGATATCGGCCTGTGGCTGCTGCAGCTTCGCTCAGTGTACAAGAGTAACAAGCAATTCGGCTCAGCTATCGCTGCCACACCCCTAAGCAAGCGCTCAATGCAGGACCGCAATGATGCAATGTTCGTCGCTGAGAATTGGGACAAAGTAGCGAAGCTAAACAAAAAAGGTGAACTCAATTCGCTCGGTGCCTCAGCAGTACGCAAAAGAGTCCGCAAAGCGGAAACTGCAGGTAACACAAGCAAAGGCAAGCAAGCGGCTAAGCCCACAGAGGCCGAGGCTGCACCCATCACAGCGGA
>Ga0208792_1000533_pt1 | contig 14375 bp, 24 predicted proteins | sample 14_taG_FD_184087 | JGI IMG/M metagenome (GOLD analysis project Ga0208792, IMG submission 184087) | Marine viral communities from the Subarctic Pacific Ocean - 14_ETSP_OMZ_AT15311 metaG (SPAdes) (version 2) | ecosystem: Environmental > Aquatic > Marine > Oceanic | place: Pacific Ocean | collected...
TTCATCCAGTGACATGGGTCATCAATGCCCAGTTTCTGACAAATCTTGAACACCCAACGCAACCTAAAGTTTTTGTCGAAGTGCTTCACAAGCCGATCTACTCGGCCTCGTCGTTTCCCTCAAGTTCTCCATTGATGAGCATGACTGCCTCAATGAACGGATCGAGCTTGCTCCCATCAAGAGCCAGCAAGTCTTTTGAGTCACCTTCGTTGAACATTGCTTTGCCATCTTTGTCGCAGATGTGGTCAATGATCAAATTCACCCTGCGTCTTTGCTTTGACTCATTGGTCAAATTGCCATTCTTGTCGAACATGTCTGCAATGCGTTTTGATCTCTGAAGTTCACTCGAAGGCTTGACGTACAAGACGCCAAGACCTTCGATGTTTACCTCTTTGACCTCAATCTTGCAGTGATCAAGCAGTAACTGTTTCGTCAGGGAAGTCATCTTCGTAATCCTCTTCAGGCAAGTCATCTGGATCGAACTCAGGTGGCATGACGCCGCCTGAACTGTCACCAAGGATAGCACTGACCTCTTCTTCAATCAAGGATTTGTCAACAGGAGAAACTCTGCCAACGAAACATATCGAGCTTCCGAAATCCCAAGACTTGTAGCCAACCAACGTGCCATCGACAACAACTCGGTATTGCTTGAATACCTCTTTTGCGCCGGTGGCAAGGTTCTTGCCTTCGCAGGGTAGAAGTTCGATGTTCATGATTACGACTCAACAGTGAATGCAGGTCCAGTGTCACCATCAAAAGCAAACGTCACGTTGACGACTGCAAGGTTGTTAGTGCTCAAGTCTGGCAAACTGTAATTGGTAATGAAACCAGTGCCGATCAAAGTTGCGTTGGTTGTGTTTGTTGGATCACCAATGGCAAAGGTAATGGTCAGAGTATCGACAACTCCAACAATAGCATCAAAGTCAAAGGTTGGATCGAAGATGATTTCAAGCTGGCACTCACCCGGGTCGGTAAGGTCACCTGGAATGTACTTCATGAATCCAGTTGTATCGAGGCAAGATGCATCGATCTTGTCTTGCGTCAACTCAGGCAACGTAAGACTGCGTACACATCCAGTGATAGCGTTGGTCGTCAGGACGGCAGTTGTGCCTTGTCCGGTCATTCCTTGGTACGGCATATTTTTTCTTCTCTAAAATGAGTTGTAAGAGATTTCAAAGGTTTGAATTGTGCGAAACAGCCAGTGATCTGTCCCGTCATTTGGTTTATCGACTAAGTATACTCGGCCAGTATCTTGACCAATGCCTTTGATGAATGTGTTGCTGTAGACGCCACGTTCACCGTTTAACGCTGCTCTTGCTGCTGCGTGAAGAGCATCTGCCTGACTTCGCGTTTCGCCGTAGCATTCTACTCTAATTTTTGCAGTTTCAAATCCAACAAACCCACTTAGGCAGTCTTCAGCCGATTCTGAAACGATGTACAGCAGCAATGCAGGCATCACTGAGTCTTCAGGAATAAAGTCAACAGTGACTCGATTCCCTGCCAGAGATGTCACGGTTGCATCGTCAGCAATGATTTGTCGAACTGCGGTAGCAACACTCATGGTTTTAAGTACCTTTGCATGCGTGCTTTGATAATCCGAATCATTGCCTGACGCTGAATCATGATCGTTGACTTGGCAGCAGGAGCAAGCCAAGGACGCTGCATGTGCATTTTCCCGCTGTCGCGTCCCCACATTACATGTCTGGCTGGACCCTCTCCGACTCGCGGTTCATGAATGTGACCAAAATTGTATTGGTAATAGTCCGTTCCGACGATTGCTGTGCTAGGTGCTCGTTTTCTGTACTTGAGAGTCTTGCGAGTGACTGCTTTGCTCATGTCGTTTCCGGCAGGCGTGCCAATACGCTTCCTTGGCTTTTTTCCCCACAAATCTCGCGTACCTGTCTTGCGTGAGTTTCCAAGTTTGCCTGTGTAGGGGATGTTGCGTCTTCCAACGATTGCAATTTGGACTGACGCCTCTGTCTCAACGATCTCAGCCGCTGCTTTGACCGCTGCGCTCATCACCCTGCGGTGAAGTTCTTTAGGCAAATGATCAATCATTTTCCTAATTTCTTTGTCGTTAGACAAGATGTTTACAACAACACCGTGCTTTCCCTTTCGTCCAGGCTTTTGGCTGATGATCTCTGCCGCTGCTTGTGCAGCACGTTTTGCGTAACTCATTAGTTGTTTTCACCTCTGAGTTCAACGCGAACCTCCATGCTGATACCATCGGGATCTGATGTGTTTGTAATTCCGTACTTAACACCATCGATGATACATCTGTCTTTGACAGTGATCTCGCCAATCCCAAAGAACTCACCGAATGCAACGTGAGTTGTTTTCTCAGTCACCATTCTTCCGCGCAGGACTTCTCCACCGACCGTTGTGACTAGTTCACAAGGCCACCCTGCGGTAACAATACTCCACGAGCTATCATCGGCGTATGTTGGTTGACCATACGCATCAACCGATCCATCATGCCGATAAAATGTTGCTGAGTGCCGCCTGAATCCAATCCTCTTCCTGATACTCATGGATAGGACGACCTCGCGAGTAGAGCAACAATACGCTCGTAAGCAACCTCTTGGCTATGCAGTGCAGATCCCTCTTGAGCAGGATCAAAAAACCACTTGCCTACACCAAGCATGATTGCTGTTTTAAAGAGCCTTGGCACGCAGTCGGCACTTGGTCCGTATCCGGCACAAAAGTCGATTACAACGCCGTTGGGGTCGTCTGCAAGGACTTCAGGCCAAGTTGTGCCTGCCGCTGGGAAGATGCTACACCTTCCCTTGTCAAAGATGTAGTCGTCGCTATCGAGGGTAACCGTGTTGCCGTCAACATCGACATACTTGACAGTTGTGATTGAACACACTGCTTTTTTGTTTAGCTTGACTTCAGCAGTGTCGCTGCCCCAGTTGAACCGGGTAACGCGAAAGTCTGCTGTAATGACCTGTCGGTCAAGGTCTTGCTCAAGACGCTCCACCGCTGCCTCAATTAGCAGCGTGAGATTAGCGTCATGAGTGGTATCACTTGAGCTTAGTCTTAGATGAGACTTTACTTCGCTTAGACTTACCGGCAGCACGCTTGGTGCTGACGTTCGTATCAGAGTCCAGTCTGTCGTCATCTTTGACTTCCACACAATTGCCAAATGATATTAAAGTCTTCGCAACACCAATGTTGCTAATGACCACCACGGCCCCGACTTGATGACCAAGGCAGGGCTTTAAGATTTTAACTCTCATGATCAAGTAATAGTGATCTTGGAGAGAACTTCAGGTGCAGCAGCAGCAATATCAATGCGGCTCGTGCAGACCACGCCCACCTGGTCGTTGACCGCGAAAAGCTGGTCGAGCACTTTGAAGCTCAACTGACGACGATCACCGAAGTAGTGAGAAACGCTGAGGTCACCGAAGACTGCAAGCAGGTCACCGGAAGTCGTTGAGGAAGCACCCGGCACAGCGTTGCAAAGAACAACCTCGTAACCAAACAAGCTTCGCTGAACTCCAGCAGCAACGTCTGCACTAGCGTTTCCACCAGCAGCGTTGAGAAGGTCACGAACCTGACCGTTCCACAGAGTTGGGTTCATGTAGAACTTAGGATTCAGTCCACGCTCTTGACCACTGGCAACCACCATTGCAGTGAGGTCAGTAAGAGCAAGTGCTCCAACTGATGCAACATTGGTGTCAGCAACATTTGCGTCACCTTCGATGCCACCTGTGTAGATGGAACCACCAGTGAACAAGTTGTCGTCCTCAGCCTTGCTAAAGCCCCAAGCCAAGTCATCGACAACAGTATCAAGCATCGAGATGATGCTGTCTTCAGCAATCTCAGATGACATCTTCACAAGACCGGCCATCTTCTTGGCCGTTAATGTGATCTGGGAAAAAGTTAAAGAACTTTCCGTGATTGCTTGCGCCTCGTTTGGGTAATAAATGACTGAGTGTCCGCTGATTTTCGGAACGCTCCAAGTCGTAGAACCCATGACAACCCGACGACAACTTTGCCGCGCGTGACCGTATTCTTCAACGAGGTTGATGAGTTGGTCCGACAACGGCTGGGGAACAGAAAAGCCCCCTTCAGAATTTGTCAAAGACTGTGCGGCCATGAAGTCCTGAGCCTTCTTGCTCCCGCCGATTGCAGCGAGGAACATGCCGGATTCGTATGCATCTTCGTTGTTAGCGAAGTGGCGTGATTTTGCGTATCGAGCTTTGGCTGGAATTGCCATTTTGTTTTCTTCCTTGGGGAGGTCTTCCGAAACACTTGGCTGAACACCAGCCGCTGGTGCGTCCGCTGCCTCCGCTGCAAGCTTACGCCGTGCAACGATCTCAGCTTTTGCCTTCTCAAATTTCTTCGCTTCATCGTGCTTTGCTTCAAGTTCCTGCGCCTCTTTGTTGAGGGCAAGAATTTGGTCTTGGTGCTCCGCAGATGGACTGTCGCCTGCAACCTCGATCAATGCTTCCACATCAACCGAGATTTCAGCAAGCCTGTTCTGAATATCTTGCAGATTCATTTCTGATCCTTGTTTTCAATTTGTCGAACGGACGGTAAAACGCCCGTCCACATTTTTGCCTATTTACTCTATTTTGACATTTTTGTCAAGAATCACACTTCAGTCGCATGCGGATTCGGCGTGCAGATGCCTCTGCAACCGCTGCATAGAACGGGCTAATCACTTCAGCTTTCTTTTCAGGTTCTTTCATCTTTCTGCTGATTTCATTAACCTCGTCGATGAATCCAAGGTCATACGCCTGCTCTGCTGACATCCAAGTCTCTGCTTCCATCATCGCGAGCAGTTCATCTTCCGGTAAGTCAGTTTTGTCTCCGTATGCGGAAGCAATGTCAGCATCCATGAGTTCAAGGATGTCAGCCATGCTTCGGAACTCGACGCTGTTTCCCATCGCGACTGTCCAGGCACGATGGATCATGAACTTTGCATTTGAGTTCATGACAACCCGGTCAGCAGCACATGCAATGACAGTGGCAATGCTTGCACAGATCGCGTCAATGTGGACTGTGACGTTCCCGCTGTACTGCATGATTGCATTGTAAATCGACAGACCGTCAGTCACGCTGCCACCTTCGCTGTCGAGCAATATGGTGACATCTTCCCCCGCGTGCTCAGACAGAGCACTCAGAAAGTCGTCTGCTGAAATATGGTTCTCGAAGTCTCCGATACCACCACGCATGGTGATGGTCTGGTTAAATGGATTAGTTTCAAGTTTCATCTTGATCTTCCTCGATTTGAGTTTCTGGTTCTTCGTCACCTTTTGCAAGGTCGTTGTCTTGTGGGATGTTTCCGCTGCCTGCGTAGTAGTCTTCGTCAAGACCTTCGACTGGATTCATACCGTGGATAGCACGCACTTCGTTACCTGAGATCACTCCCTGCTGACGCAAGGTTGATGTGTAGCTTGCAAGAAACTCAAGGTTGTTGTTGTAAATGCTTCTTGCGTCCATGCAGTACCTGAACGAACCTGCTGACCGCTGGCGTTTACTAAGTAGCTTGAGGTCACATTCGTTCTCAATCTTTGCAATCCATCGACCAAGGCAGTTTGTCAGGTATGCTGACTGACGCTCTGTGACCGACTTGTACGATCCACCTGAGTTATCACCGAGAACTGTCTCAAGCAGAAAGATGATTGCTTGACTTTCGCGTCCGAACTGACGCTGGGAAACGTATCCCGTACTGTTGGTGTCATGAGGCAAGACTTGTGCCTTCATGCCTTCCCTGATCATTCCGGTCTTGCCAGTGTTGTCGAGTCCCTCATGAGCCTCGTTGAACTGATCCAAGAAGTCTTGAGCTTCCTTGGCAGTCCTGAAAGCTCCGCGTGGTGCTTCCAGCAGTAAACCTGGTCGCCCAGCATTTCTGAACGTCGAGCCAGATGCTTCAGCCCCAGCTATCGCAAGTCCAAACTGATCACGCATGATGTCGAGCAAACTTTCTCCCCACCACCCATTACGAGAAAGGCCCATGACGACGAGCACATCACGATCTGGCAGTCGGTACATTGTCCGATCCCGACCTGCCTCTGCTTTCAATGTTCCTGCTGCTGTACCATCGTCGATGCTTACCAGATGCCATCGTTCGCCTTCGGCAACAACCGTTGTCGTATCTTCTGCTTGAATTGGAACCAAGCCAACTGGTTGACCGAGGCTGTTACGCTCGATGTAGGCTCGGCCATTGCCATACAGCAAAGCATCGAGCATGACTTTTTCAAGCAGCGTAAACTTGGTGAAATACTCGTTTGGATTGCGTATTGCCTTCGCACCAAAGTCACTCGGGAACGGCATCTCTTTGCCGTCTTTCGTTTCTTTGCAGGTGATAGGCATCTGAGCCAAGTGACCGCTGATCTTGCTGACCGCGTTGAACACCTCTGGGATGCCTAGGACGCTACGCATGGTGATAGGGATGCCACTTGAGGACTCACCACCGCCAAGCATCTGGACAAGCCAGTCCGAAGGGTTTTTGAGGTTCGACGTTGCTTGGGCAAACATCTCGCCTACTTTGCTGATAAACATTTTGCGATCCTAGTATGTAAAGTAGCCATTTGATTTGGATGATGCATGCATCGCGCGACCAAGAGCCATTGTCATAGACACAACACCGTCAATTTTCTCAGCCGAGGCTTTTTTGTCGAACATCACTCTGTCTTGACGGTCATGAACGAGCACTGCGTTTCCGATCATCCACTTGAGACATGGGTTGCCATCGTGAAGAAACCGGCCATCAGCAATGCATGCACGCAGTTCTTGAATTGGTTCGTTTTGATACCTGCATGACTGCGTCATCGATGCTGGTTCAAGACCTTCTGTTTCTAACCTTTCTGCTGTGCTCTGAGAGTTGTAAGGATCGTAGGCAACATCATAACATCGATACTTCTGACATTCTCTCAGCAAATCTCTTTCTAGTTCATTGGTGGGAAACCTCGTAGTCCTGATGAGATCCTTCTCAATGAAGTCAGCAAACGGTCTTTGCGTGATATCCCGCGTGGTGTCGGTCGAGATGTATTGCCACGTTCTGGCCTCGTACCTGTAGATTGGGACTTCAGGTGCGTGCTCATCAACTTGCGTGAACTCGCCTGTTTCAAAGCGGGCTACCAAGGAAAACGCTGCCAGGTCATCTCTGCCTCCGAGGTCAACGCCACAGCCAACTGCATCAGCATCGTCCCAGTCAGAGAACTCACCTGCACAAGCATCCCACTGCTCTAGGTCAAATGCAGCAGAGTTACTTGATGTCACGATGTTGCAGTGATACTTCTTAAATCGACGCTCAACGATGACATCTGTCTTAGCAGGTTTTGCTTGGTCTTCGAGGTACTCAGGCATGATGGTCACGCCGAGGCACGGGTTTGCCTTAATCCAGTTTTCGGGATCGTAGACATCGTCATCTTCATCGAGTTCATAGTTAAGAAAGAAGTAGCTTTCGTCGTCGAACTCTCCAGAGACAACCCCTTTGCCGTAGTTGTACTGCTCCAGCCACAAAAACGAATTGTCATTTCCTGCGGTGGTGATGAACAGAGTCAGTGGTTGTGACCTAGCACCACCTTGGGTCAGCATCGTCTCAACGAATGCTTTCTGTCCTCCATCGCTTCGGAACGCTGCCAGTTCATCGATGACTGTCAGTGATGCAGAGAATCCATCGAGTGGCTTGTCTGAACCAACACAGAATATCGAGCCTTGATTATGCTTAAAAAATATCTGGTTGTTCTTCAGCGTGCTCATGGAAGACAGTTCTTCCGACTGAGCACGCATGCGACATGCTTCAGCAAAGACAACTCGACTGGCTTGTTCTTTCTTTGTAGCTGCAAGAAGCACCTGTGCTACATTCTCAAACCCTTTGCTGACTGGGTTGTAGTCCATCGAGCCAGCAAACAATGCGATAGCAGCAGCAAGGGTTGACTTACCGTTCTTGCGTGCAGGAGAAACCATTGCCTTTGAAAATCTTCGGCAGTCATCGGATGTTTTCTTCCAGCCAAAGATGGAAGCAACAGCAAACACTTGCCACGGTTGCAGAACCAATGGCTGACCAACATCGCGACCGATAGAGTGCTTGATCATGACCGGGAAGAACGAGACAACTGCCTCTGCGTAATCACGGTCGAAGTAGTACGGGAACTCATCGGTGCGTTGCTTTTCAAGATCGCGGAGGTGACGCTCAATTGCATTGCTGACCGTCTTGCAGCTTCGGACCTCACCTGAGAGCACATCCTCGATGTACTGATCCATCTCTTCCATTGGCTGATAGTGCTCAAAGTCAAACGGCATCACTTGCCGCCTAGTTTTTCAAGCAACTGTCCTACCTTGTCACTTTGCTTTGGACCCTGTGGAGTAGCCAAACGAGTCCGCGCGGATGGTGTCAGTGCAAGTTCTTGCAGCAGTTTCATGTGATTAGCCAGGAAGCGGTGATAGTTCACCGCGTGGACGGTACTCTTACCACCACCTCGCTGGCTTTCGATTTCTATCCCGTCTTTACGCATGGCTTGAATGCACAGCAGCAACTCTCGATAGTTGCAGGCGTAGGTTTCGATGATGGGGCCATCCTGTTCGCTGAGGCATCCCATCTGCTGCATAGAGTCGCAGGTTTCGTTAAAGATTTGCAGCGTCAGTTCATCTGCCTGACAAACGAGAGAGGGTTTGGGGCGGCCATCTATAGCTTCGATAGGCAAGATTCTTGTTCTTGCTTTTTCTTTATAGTGACCCTCGATTTTCGCAAGGGTCGGATGTGCCGGGGCTTTCCCTCGCCTTCCCATACCACTCTCTCATTTGCCAGACTATCCTCAACCACAAGGAGATGCCCCTATATTAGCCAGATGGCCCAAAGTGTCAAGGATGTGACTCTCAAGTGTTGAGTACATAGTACAAAACACCGTCTTTACCCTGCTCAAGTCGCACTCGGTCTGACTCAAGCAGATCCTCAATGACATCTTTTCTGGTCTTTTTTGACAGTTTGTCGTACACGCTGATTCGGCCTTTAGGTATCCGACCACCTCGATTTTTCAGTGCAGTGAGCACTTTCTGGCGATCTGCATCAGCCTGTGACTTCACCAGTTCTGTTTGCACTTTGTGAATACTTCGATAGGTCAAACGCTTGACGATGAGTATTGCACGCAGGGTATCAGCGTGCTCAACGATTCCATCCTGCACTGGTCCAAGTCTTGAGCATGCAAACAGCAATGCAAGTTTTTGGATCTTGTCAGCGGTACGCCTCCAGAGTCCTGTGTTTTCTTTTCCGCGTGTTGAATTGAGCTTTATCTCATCGGACAGAGCAAGCAATTCGTTTTTGGATTCTTGGCTAAACGTCCAGTTCAGACGGTTGCCAGCGAACGACTCAGGGGGAAGGTTGCCGTGAGCACTTGCATCTTTCCAAGACTTTGCTTTGTCAACGATGCTCTCAGTTGCAGTCATCTGTTGGTAGATGCGTCCAAGTGAAATGTCGTAGTGCTCCTGACTGAATATGAGCAGTCTGCCTAGCAGTCCATCATTGACGCTGTCAGGAGAGAACCGAGAGTAGAAGAGATCAGGAGTTGTCGTTCCGTAGATAATCGGAAACGGTTCACGCACGATGATATTGTTCTTAGCATCAGCGCGGCAGTTCGGTTTCCATTCTGGATCACCGGATGATGAGTAGGCTTGCTTGAGAAGCTTGCCAGTCTTTGCCATGTAATGATTGGCATCACCCATCTCTCCGAACATCTCAGCTATCTCATCAAGCTGGAACAGTTGCACGTTCTGAGTCTCCAGTGACTTCACAAAGCCTTCACCAGATGAAAGGACTTCAGCACCAAGCACCTCCGAGAACCCTGCACGATACAGAGTGTCCCGCGTGAGTTTGCGTCCAAAGTCCTTGCCTGCACCCGATGGTGCAAGACCGACCATGAATAGATTTGGATGCGTGCCTTCAGCAGTGACTTTTCCGCAGGTGATAGCAGACATCGTTGCAAGAGCACTTGCAAACGCTAGTTCGGGTAGCCATGACTCAGCAAGTTCTTTATTACGAGCAAGGATCTCTGAGATTAGACCAGGTGCGTTGAAGTCAACATCCTTGAGTTCATACTTCTTGCGTGACTGAGCCGACTCCCAAAGCTTTCTGACATCGAGCACCATCTCATCAGTGTGCTCAATAGGCTCATACCTGAACTCTGACTCACCCTTTGGCTCTCTTGGCGTGCCGTTCTTGTTTGACGACCTCACCAAGCTTGTGACCTCAGTGAGAGTCAAAGGTGGTGAGACATTCGCAAGTTGCCACTGCTGGAGCAGTGCAATCACCATAGACTCGTCGAGGCCGAAAGAAAACAAGTGACCAGCGAGTCCAAACAGTGAAGAGTTCCTGCTTCCTTCAGAGATAGGTCCGATCTTGGAGAGGTAAAGGGTTGCACGCTCAACGCCGGACTGGCCCGAAGGCATGGCAGTCTGTTGTTGTGGTTCAGGTTGCTCGTTGGTTTGGTTGAGTGCAACTTTAACCGCGTTGCGTAGCATGTCAGGGTCATCTTTGCCGAGGATGCCCTCATTGGGGATCACATCACCTGTGATAGTCCAAAACCTGCTTTTCCCGTAGACCTCAATAGCCTGCGTGCCTTTGATGATGTTCCTGCAACGAAACCCCTTTGGCTTTTCTCCAGCAACGAGAGCTTTGAATCCTTTCCCGCTGGGAGATACCTCCGCGTAGCAATCACGCTTGATGAGATCCCAAACCTCTCTGGCCCAAGGTTGCATCTCGCCAAGAAGAGTGAAACAGTCATCGAAGTCAAACCCGGTGACCGGATGATCGCAGGACTCGGTTCCGATCTCAAAAGCCAGACCGAGGTTGTCATGGTCCCTGCTGAGTTGCTTGTGAGCTTCAACTGCAATGTCAAAAGTCGTCCAAGTGGACGGGTCATTTGACCTTGCTGACTTCATCCCCGAAGTAGCCTGAATGGGGATCTTTCTTCCCTTAACGTCTTTCCAGAGATGCCATCGAGGGATGATTTTGAGCGAATCTGGAATTTCTGAATATTGAACTTTCATGGTCTGAAAATCTGTGGTTGAGGACGAGGTTCGACAGAGTGTCTCACCAATCGGGGGGTAGAGCATCTTACTCGGATCGTCATCCGAGGCAAGATCAAATCTGAAAAACGGTCTTTTTCATCTCGTTTTCATGAAAAAAAAGAACGCAGAAAGAGCGTAAATAACGTAATAATAATAACAATATATATATTTTCATACTTTTCATTACTACTCTCTCTCTCTTCTTTCTTTTGTTTGTTTGTTTGTGTTTAGGCCTCTGAAAAAACGGAAAAACGTGAAAATGGATTTTGGCTTTTTTGGTTTCTAGTGAATCGGACTGCCGATCCAGATCCCGCAGCCGATCCTAGGCGTCTGAGAGCTTCTGTGTGGCCTCTGGATCAAAATCCTGTCTCAGCACACACGATTTAGGCAAAGTGGGCAGGATGGGGCATCCTGTGGCTCAGAAGCAATATTGAAAAAATGGCTTATCTGGCCTTGTTTTTAGGTCGGGGAGATGCCTATATTCGGTTTTCCGGTCAACCACCAATGGAGTCAAAAATGCCACAAGACAATTCTGTCACGATCACCATCGAAGAGTATTTGGAGTACCGAAGTCAGTACATCGGTGTCTGCCTAGGATGTGGTGATACTCGCGAATGCTGCGAACCAGATGCTGACGACTATCCCTGCGAATCTTGCGGGGAGAGCAAAGTTCAAGGCCCAGACAACCTTCTTGCGATGGGATTGGTCGAATGAGTAAGTACACGATCAGTTTCGACTTCCGCGAATCTTTGGGATCTCATGAAGGTGAGTTCATCGACGGGACGGCCAGGTTTGAAGAACTTGAGCCTATTCTTCGCAACATGCAGGCCAGATGTAAATCCTCAAAAGACCATCCACATGTCAAGATTCGCTGGGGAATCTTTCGTCAGACTTTGCTCGCAGGCGATATCGAAAAGTGTTTGCTTGCTGTGACTGACGGCAAAATTGAGCAAGACGATTAGTCTGTTAAAATATTTCGACCACTGGAGAACTTATGAAATCCGAATTTGAAACACTGCTGATTCAGAGAAAAAAAGAGTTGCTTAGATGCCTCGATGCTTACGCAAACATGGCAGAGCCTTTGAAATCTGAGTATGAGAAGAGACGAATGATGCAAAACTCTGCTCGTCTTTTAGAAATTTCTTTGTTAGCTCAAAGACTTGGAGTCAAAGATGCCGAGTAGAGACTGGAGGACGGTCAATCGTTCGATTGAAGCACTCTGGGAAATCATCATGACAATTGAAATTTCAGAGCAAGAACGTGAGCAATTGTCCGATCAAATGAAAAAGCTTTACGAGATCAGGAAGAGACAATGACTTTTGAGCACTATCTAATTATTGCTGTTGCAGCAGTGCCTGCAATTGTTTGTACTGTTGCTTCGATAGCAAGCATCATTGATGACTTCAACCACAATCATCTTGGAGAATAAACATGAACAAGAAACTAAGAACCACTGCCTATCGTGCAGCTACTAGAGAAAAGTTTGCACGCATCTATCAAGATGAAGGCACGATGGGAGTCGAAGCACTCATCGACATGTTCAACATGGAACCAAACGAGTTCCAAGGCAAAGAGGTGTACGCAAGTAAGGTGTATGTGAAAGCCCTCTGCGAAGCACTTGAACGCATGAATGACTGGCAGCAAGATGCCGAGGAATTGTTCCACGCTGCCAACGAAGATGAGCAGCGTGAGCTACGCATTGAAAAGCCAATCCTCGATGAGATCCTTTTCTTGCATCTCATTTGCGATGAAGTCGAAAAGACTGAAGAGCCAGTGCTCTTGGTTCAGCAAGTAATTGACTGTGACCTGGAGCACACTGAGTGAAATCGCCGTGTACTAATAAGTGCATGCTCCATCTCGGAGCATGCACAGGTTGCCTGCGTACAGCAGAGCAAATTCACGATTGGCGTTTTTACTCAGACGACTACAGAGAAAAATGGATTGCTGCAATGAACAAAAGCAAAGAACAAGCCTCAGTAAGAAGACCTGAAACAATTGAGTTGTGGGTCCAGCTTACCGGCAAAAAACTGTTTTGGTGGGAACCACTCGGTGACTCCGGCAGTTTTGTCGTATGCGACTCCGAGGCAACAGAGTACATCGTCAGACAGAATGACGGTGACATTGAGTTTCGTCAGATTTCAAAATAGGATTTCCGATGACATGCATTTTAGCAGGATCAGTCTTTTACGCAGTCACATCTGCATTCGCGATTTACTTGGTAAAGACTGCTCCCCTGCGTGATGATCTCGATGATTGATGATGCAAAAGCAATTGCAAGAGTCATTCGGAGTGTCTCTGAGACATTCCGCAAGAGAGGCTGGAAGGTCAAACTGACCAGATCCCCGAAGAGTTTGTCGAGGTACGTCCATGCCTCGCGAGGCAATAGAAAACTGACTGTGAGAGTCAGCGATCACAAGCCAAATCAAAACACACGCTTTGACTTGAGCTTTCACCCTAGATACTATCAGCAAACGCGGTTAGCATCGTATCTCGATGGCCGCAAGAAGAAACCAAGAACACGCAACCACAAATGGAGAAACAGATGAACGTCTGGAAAATCACATGGCTCGATAAAGCCGGGAAGAAAAGAACGCGGTACAAGACCAATCAGCATGAATCACTGAGAAGACTCACAAGGATAAAAAAAGAAGGACTCGTAGGGGTCATCGAATCTGCAAACATCCCTGCAAACAAGTTTGAACTTGTTGACTTCATCAACGGTCAGATAACCATCGCGGAGGGTGAGTCAGATGATTGAGTTCTGGATGTTAATCATCGGGATTATGATGATCGTTTTGGGATTTCTCCTTGTTTCTCGGAAGGGCTGGTAATGAGTAAGTGGATAACAGACAGGCTTCCAACATTCGATGACGCGGATGACCAAGGTGATGTCTACACGCTCAATGGAGTGCTCCAGAAGTGGCACTGCATCGTTGAAGATGAGATGTGGTGTCCACTGCCAAAAGCACCTGAGCCGTATGAGCACCTCGTTGACCGGCTACTCGAAGCTATCGACGAAATGCACGATGGAGAGGCTGACTGGTCAGCAGTCTGGAAAGCTCGCAAAGCACTGAGATGACATCAGTCATCTTTGTCTAACTGAGCGACAATCTTCTTTGCTCTGGCAAAGCCTACGTCACCGCCCCAGCAGGACCATGCGATTCGCCCATTCGATGGATATCCTTTTTCTCCGGGGCTGAAACCCTCGGCTTTTTTGTCAACTTCATGACGGGAGAAGAATGAGTAAACACGCTTCCAAGTCCGTTCTGACAACCCTTCGTTGCGGATGATCTGACGAGCACGGGTTGCACCGACCTGCGTAGCTCCACGGCCATGCTCTTCACGCCAGGCAAGGC
>Ga0208792_1000537_pt1 | contig 14327 bp, 25 predicted proteins | sample 14_taG_FD_184087 | JGI IMG/M metagenome (GOLD analysis project Ga0208792, IMG submission 184087) | Marine viral communities from the Subarctic Pacific Ocean - 14_ETSP_OMZ_AT15311 metaG (SPAdes) (version 2) | ecosystem: Environmental > Aquatic > Marine > Oceanic | place: Pacific Ocean | collected...
CAATATCTACGTCTACTGTATCTCCGTCGACTACTTTAATGACAGTCACGTCATACTCATTCTGTTGCATTGTATTTTTCCCTCTCAACTAAGTTTCTTTTTGATCCACATATAGATTGCGTATACTACTAATAAGTATGCTGTGGCTACTGTAACGTCTACAATATGTTCTCGCATGTGATAGATAAATTCTATACCTGCTTGTACATCGCCCTGACTTTCTACGTTTTCAGTAATGTTTATTGTCTTACCTTCAAACCCGTCAAACGCTCCATCTTCAATAACAATATCACATTCGATACAGTCTTCTTCGCTGGTAGGAAATTCTACTGTTTGATTTATGTCTGCCATTGCCCTGCCCTTTATATGCTAATATTATTTAGTCATAAAAAAAGGCCGCACAAGGCGACCTTTTAGTTGTTATGTGTTTAACTTAGAAGTTAAAACCTACTGTTACACTTGGTGTAAACTCTTCTGCGTCTACGTTATAGTTTGCACCACCTGTTAAGTCTACGCCTGCAAAGTTGTATGTGTACTCACCGCCGAGGTTTTGTAGTGTATTTGCATCTGTACCGTTTACATATGCTGTTAAGCCACCAGTGGCTACATTACCTTCAAATCCAAATACTTCTGCATCCATGTCATATGTTACTGCACCGCCTGCTGTTGCTACACCTAAGTCAACGCCTGCTACTTCGCCGCCGATTACTGTGTTTTCACTTGCACGGTTGTAGTCAGCACTTGCAGTTACACTTGCAATACCTGCGTCTACTGTGTATGCACCTTGAATGTTGCTTACGTCTGTGATGTCTGTTGTCCAGTCTGTAAAGCCTACTGCTACACTTGCACTGCCCATTGTTACTGCTACAGACTCAGTCATTGCTGGTGTTGCTAACGTTCCGTTTGCCGCTGCATCTGCTGTTGTTTCTGGCATTAAGCCATTAGCATCGCCCATTGCAATACCAAGACCGTTAACTGTTGTGCCAACTGTCCATGAGTCTAAATCTACTGCTGATCCGTCTTCTGTTACAAAGTCTAAATCAACTGTTGCCATATCGCCTGCATCAATACCAAGGTCAACTGCCATAGCACCGCCCCAGTTGTCAGTTGTTGTGTCTTGTGAGAACTTCATCTCTACTTTACCCGATAGTACTGGGCCCATTGGAGTCTGTGTTTCTGTTACTGTGTCTTCAGCCAATGCTGCCGACGCAGTTATAACCATAGCGGTTACTGTTGTAATAAATACATTGCGCATAATAATTTCCTTCTTTTTTGTTATGTGTTCATAAAGTAAAGGGCAAGCTCTGAACTTGCCCTTTCACTATAGTAATTATAACATCTACTTCCGTTTTGTCGATCGTTTAGAGCGTTTTTTAGGAATTTCTGTAATAATAGTTTTATTTGTGTTGCGATTAAGCAACGGTAGTAGTGCTGTTTCTGCTTGCCTATCATTCCACTTGAATTGTGTCTTAGCTTCTTTTAGCATGTCCTCTACGGCATCATGTCTGTTAATAATGCCGTAGAGTATTTTATCTATTTCTATCCAGTTCATCCGCCGCCTTGGAAACTGCCGTCATTGGCTCTATACCAATTCTTCTGGTTGTGTATTCTACCTAACAGTTCTTGTATCTCCGTCATCTCCGCATGTAGTTGAGCTGATACATCGCCTTGTGCAATAGCCATGCCTCTACGACCTGCTTTTGCTCTTAGTGCTGATTCAATAACTTCAACGTCACGAATTGATAGTTCAAACTGTTTGTTAGGTTTCATTACTAATTGCCAATACCAAAGCAAGGCAAGTGTATTGCCATATTACAATAACGTGCATAATCTTCAACACCAACCATTGCTAATGTCATTAACACAGGCAACGCTGTTAGCATAAGCACGATAATTAACATAGCCCAACCAAGTCCTTTAGTTGTGCAGTAGTATGTTTGTTCACTCATGCTCGCCACCATTTGCACGACCAGAGTATGATCCGAACAAGTTTGGTTTACGTTTTGCTGTTTCAAATGTTGCTACTGTAATTGCAATTGCGGCTAATAGTAACGCATGTATTACCATACTAATTACGCCTGCCCACATGCTACTTACAATAATAGCAAATACAATACACCACATCCATGCTAATACTTGCATGATCATATGTCGTGTGCTGAAGTCTGGAATATTACTTAGTGGATTCGTTTCGTGATCCATTACTACATTCCAACAATTATATACCCATTCTCTCATTGATATTACCTTTCTAAATATTACCTTTGTAGGATAGTGAGCATCAACATCATCACGAAATTCGATTGCATCGTTAACGTCATGAAACTCTTGTGACACCTTGCGGTTTTTAAAGTATGCTGTTACTCTATACATTAAACTATATTAACACCTTATGCTGATACTGTCAACCTATTTTGGTAAGTAGGAGGCATTCTGTTGCCCGGGGCCTCCCTAACCGCGAACTTGCCCTTAGGCTGCTTCTAAGACTTCTGCGTCAAAGAATAGTTCAGGTTTGAAATTACTATTTGCAATTATCAATTTGTTCGCGGTAACGGCGCTTACATCCCGGTAACTCCACTCTTCTATCCTACCTGTCGATCCTATTTCGACCCCATCATAAACACACCGTAATATTCTACTGCGACATATGCCGAAGCGCCTATAGAATCCGTCTTTCGGTCCACACGGCGGTGTGTTTATGGTGGAGTCGCCGGGTACCGCCCCCGGGTCCAGTATAGTCGTCAAATTGCTTCAACGTTACAGTGTATTTATAACATACTTTCAGAAGCATGTCAACTATTAATTTACCAGCGTTGTTCTTTTATTCTTTTAGAAGTTTTTGTAGATCGAACTGCATTCATTATTCTAAGTAACTGATTTGATTTGATATTTGAATGCCATCTGTTTTTTGTGTCAAATGTTTTTGCATAGTCACATGCTTCTGTAAACTTTGCTGCAATTATTTTTTCAAGGCACTGTAAATCTTCGTCACTTAGTGACGCTATTCCTTTTGGTTCCATTGTGGAATCTCCTATTATATGCTTGTTCAAAACCTTCTTCATAATCATATAACGGAGCCCCATTGCATCCGTCGACCCATAGTCTTTTAAAGTATCCATTTGCTGATTGTAACGCAGTAGCATCGCTTTCTGCAATGTGTCCTTTTACCATCCAAAACAATCTGTATGCTTCTTTGTGCGTCATATTGTATTTACACAATAATAGAATGTTGGCGCTAACTGTCGGTGTTTTTGGATTGATGTTTTAGAAGTAACGCATTAACTTCATCAGTCTTAATTAACCAGCCATTTTCATTTACAATAAAAACATCGCCCGGCTTGTATAACCAATTGTCTTTTTGTGTGCCGTTTGGACCTACGCCCATTACTTCACCTTCCCAGTCGCCTTTGACTTTAAAGCCTTTGCCTCCTGGAAGACTATCAATATTATAATCTACCCACATCATTAGGTTATCTCCTTACCAAAAGTTTAAAGTTCTACCATTACCTATGATGATCATACTACATGTTATAACATGTAACACAATCCAAAAGGTGCGAAAAGCCAGAGCCTTCTTTACATCTGATTGTGTAATAGGAAGGAACTCTGGCTTATCGTTGTCGTCGATGCCGACAGGCATACCAACAGTGCGAGCCCATAGTTTAAGCCAGCGCCGTTGTCCGCTCATCACATATCGTTCTTTTTGTCTTGGATTTCTTTACGGCGTTCTTTTGTAAGTTTGCCTAAATCGCCCAATGCTTTACGAGCTCTTGCTGCCGCAGCCTTGACACCTTTTTCATCAAATGTCTCTGCTTCCGCAAGATAGTTATTAAATGCTTGTACGATTTCTTCATGTATTGTATTATTCATCTGTATCTCCTGTAATAATATTATAAATTTGTTTCCAATTCTTTACACGAGGAATATCTCCTGTGTAGTATTGGTTGAAGTCATGGTCAATTAATAAAGAATTTAAACCAAACTTAACACCGCACTCGGCGTTTTCGGGTTTATCTTCTATCCACCAACATTCGGTACCGTCATATTTGATTAGTTCATCATCTTTGTCTGCACCTGTATCTAAGTATACATACTTCTCAAATGCTGTGTCGCCGAACAGCTCACGCAAGTTTTTTGTACGTAGATGACACGCATATTGGTCTTTACTAAGGCTTGTTATGGCATGGAAAATATACCCATGCTCTTCATGTAATTTTCTTACATACTTGATTGCATCACGCAACGGCGGAAGTTTTCTAATGGCTGCACTTTCGTTGAACATTCTTACCAAACGCTTGGCTTCTGCACGTTCTAAACCGTACTTGAGCTCCATTTGATATTGTCCTTCTTCGACAACAGTGTATCCGTGTCGTGCCATCCATTGATCAAAAGCATATAGCCAGTCAAGGATAACGCCATCACAGTCTGTAAGTATTACTTTATTTTTCATAGTTTGCCTTTCTAATTGCCTAATTTATAACGTATTATAGCATAGGAATTAGATGTTGTCAACCTTTATTTGCCCAAACGGTGCCTTGACCTACTGAAGTTATTTTAGCACCACAACCATAAGTATCGCCTTCACGTCCTACTTTTTTGTTTTCAACATATACGTTGCCGCTGTATGTTGCAAGGCCGGGAGCATGTGTACTACAACCAGGAATGGTATGTGCTTGTACTTTATCGCCTTGTCTTACAACACCGTGGAACTCAGCAAAGACAGTAGTACTGCCTTCATCTGTGTTTATGTTCTGTGGGGCTGCATCACAAGCAATGCCGTCATCAGAATCAGCATCGCCTACACTTACATGGACTGTATTAACAACGTCTCCGCTGCCTGATTTACGTGCAATATTAAGTGTGGCCATTGCGACTCCTTGTTACACCATCTTGATACCTGAAGTTACTTCAATGTATTGTTTAGCCATTTCGTTATCAGTCTTAGCTGTAAAAATAACTGCACTTTTATTTATTTGAAGTTTTATATCAGGATGTGTTGTTACTGTCCAAGGACCAAGTCCTGGACCATTCTGTGTCATCATTACTGCCATTGGTTTCTCAATAGTCATAGTAAAGTTATCATCTTCTACAAATCGTGCTACAATTTCCTCACCACTAATAGTTTTGAGTGTAATTGCATCTGCTTTCTTGTAGTTTTTTTGAATCATCATAGCGAATGTCCTGTTCCATTATAGTTAGTATCTTCAATGTATTTTACAAATTGATCATAGCCGCCAACAGTATTGCCGCCTACTACGATTTGAGGGAATGTTCTTGCATTTGGAAATGCTTCTAACACTTGATCTCTATCAAAGTCTGTACCCAGTTGTTTGTATTCAAATTCATATCCACGTTGTTCACAAACTTGTTTTGCTCGATCGCAATATGGACATGCTGGCTTACCCCAAATGACTATCATTTAGTCCTCCATTAGTTGTTTAAGTTGTTTTGCTTCTTCTGCTTGTTTTTCTATTGTCTTTGGCACAAACAGTAGAACAATACCTACAATTAAAGGACTAATCAATGCGCCAGCAATAGCCCACGCTGTTGCGTTACGTCCTTTAGACTCTGCCCATTTATATATTCCATATACAAATGCACCCCAAATAACAACTGTTAATAATAATTCCATGTTATAAACTAAATCCTTTTAGTGCATTCTTATCTACATCTTGTTTAATGCCGCCAATAACATAAGACTCAACTTCTGTTTCTTGTGGAGCAACTTGTAGCCCTGAGCTACTTAACCAATGCTGTGTCCATGGTAGCGGGTTAGTGTTTACTGGTTGATCAAATATTGCTTGCATACCTAACGCCTTTAGTCTGCGATTAGCAATGTATTCAACATATTGATTCAACAGTGTTGTGTTTAGACCAATCATTGATCCGTCTTTGAACAGATACTCTGCCCAATCTTTTTCTTCTGCAACACATTCACGCCATAAGTCATATACTTCTTCTTGGCACTCTTTAGCTACTTCAGCCATCTCTGGATCGTCTTTGCCTTGTGCCCACAACTTCAATATGTGTGTGCTTAGTGCTAGGTGTTGTGCTTCGTCACGAGCAATTAATGAAATAATCTTTGCAGACCCTTCCATTAGCTTTAGTTCGCCGAAGCCAAACGTACATGCAAAACTTACATAGAAACGTAAGCCTTCTAGAATGTTTACAGTTTGCATAGCAAGATACAGTTTCTTCTTAACATCACGCATGTTGCCTTCGCCACGATGTTGATAAGCGTCAACAGCATCATTAAATGCATCATAATGCTTAGTAACACTTGTAGCTCTTGCAATAATCTTTTCGTCATCTAAAATTGTATCAAACACTTCTGCAGGGTCAGCATACACGTTCTTCATAATGTGTGTATAACTACGTGAGTGGATTGTTTCAAAGAAGTCCCAAGTAACAATACATCCTTCTAGTTCCGGGAGTGAAACATGCGGCAAAAATGCTAGACATGGCCCACGTCCTTGGACACTATCGAGCAGTGTCTGATACTTTAAGTTTGCTGTAAAGATATGTTTCTGCTCTGGACGGAAGTTAGCAAAGTCGGCTCTGTCTTTTTGTAGACTTACTTCTTCTGGGCGCCAAAAGTATCCTAGCATAGTTTGATTTAATTTATCAAACACCGGAAACTTAAACACATCATAACGCTGTGTGTTTTGATCTGCTCCGAAGAACATGTTTTGTTTGGTGAAGTCCACCTTATCTTTATTGAATACAGTTTTTGCCATCTTGCTTTCCTATCTGTCTGTTTTAGTATTATATATTATCCTATTTGTAAAGTCAACCGTTAAATTGCACACGCTTCACATTCTTCGTCGTCTTCTATTGCCAAAGTATGCGGCTGTACTTCTGGTTGATTATCGTGCCAGCCTACTGAGTGTGCTGGCTCGTCAATCAATTCACTTGGATCTGTTTTGTAATCATAAGTGTTTTGATAGTACGATGTTTTCCAGCCGTACTTGTAAGTGTTCAACAAGTCTTGTATCATTACACTCATAGGTACTTCGTTGTCTGGGTATTGTGTCGGGTTGTAACTCCAATTGCCGCTAATAGCTTGGTCGAAGAACTTCTGCATTACTGCTACTACATTGATATAGCCTTCGTTGCTTGGCATATCCCATAATAATGTATAGTATTGTTTTAAAGACTGATACTGTGGAACAATCTGCTTAAGAGGCCCTTTTTTGCTTTTCTTAACGGACAAGTAACCTCTAGGTGGTTCGATTCCGTTTGTTGCGTTCGACACAACGGAACTGCTCTCCGAAGGCATTTGTGCGGACAATGTGCTGTGCCTAAGTCCGTGTTCCTTGATGTCGCTTCGTAAAGACTCCCAATCATAGTTTAACTTGTTCTCCACAATAGTATCAACATCTGCCTTGTATGTATCAATAGGTAGAATGCCGTCTGAGTATTTAGTACGGTCAAAGTAGTCGCAAGCACCTCTCTCCTGTGCTAATTTGTTACTAGCTTTGAGCAAATAATACTGAAATGCTTCTGATAAATCATGTACTAGTGTCCAGGCTGTTGCATCACTATATTGTACTTTATTTTTAGCAAGGTAATGTGCAAGACCAATGTAGCCTACACCTAATGAACGTCTTGCTTTTGTTGAAATCTCAGCTGCCTTGATTGGATAGTTTTGATAGTCAATAATTTCTTCTAGTGCCCTTACTGCTAATTCACATAATTCTTCTAAGTCATCTAATGTTTTAATGATACCTACATTAATAGCACTTAAAATACACAATGCAATTTCGCCTTCTTCATCGTCGATGTGTTCTAACGGCTTTGTTGGTAGTGTAATCTCTTGGCATAGATTACTCATATAAACTGTGTCTTTGAATGAACTATGTGTGTTACAGTGATCAACGTTCATAATGTAAATACGTCCTGTCTCTGCACGTTCTTTGATCAACGCAGAAAACAAATCCATTGCGTCAACTTTAGTCTTTTTAATACTTGTAGCACGTTCGTACTTTTCGTAAAGTTCTTTAAACTTGTCTGCATCGCCAAAGTATGCTTCGTACAAGCCCGGTACATCGTGTGGCGAGAAAAGAGTTATATCGCCACCAGTCAACAATCTTTCATACATAGTTTTGTTAAGCTGAATTGAATAATCTAACTTACGTACTCTATTGTCCTCTGTGCCTTTGTTGTTCTTCAACACAAGGATGTCTTCAATCTCTTGGTGCCAAAACGGGAAGTGTGTAGTAGCACTACCGCCACGTACACCATTTTGTGTACAACAACGTACTGTTGATTCAAACTTCTTTAGGAATGGGACGATTCCTGTGTGCGCAACTTCGCCTCCTCGAATTTTTGAATTAACTCCTCTGATGCGCCCTGCGTTAATGCCGATGCCAGCTCTCTGCGCTGTGTAACGTCCAATAGACATATCACTGGCAAAAATGGAATCAAGCGTGTCATTCGAATCAACGAGGACACAGGAGGCAAACTGTCTGACTGGAGTGCGCACCCCCGCCATGACTGGGGTTGGGATATTGATTTTGAAAAGTGATGTAGCATCGTAGTATCTCCTTACATAGTGCATACGTGTTTCTGCTGGATAGTTAGCAAATAGTGTTGCCGCTATCATCATATACATGTGTTGTGGTGTTTCAAACAACTCACCTGTTGAACGATCCTGTACTAGGTACTTGTCAACTACTTGACGTAATCCTGCGTAGGTAAAATTCTCATCACGCTTGTGATGTATGTAACGATCAAGAGTTGCAATTTCTTCTTTAGTATAACTTTCTAGTATTGCAGGATCATATAGTCCACGTTCAATATTTTTATTGATCATTTCAATAAACGGAATAGAGTCATACTGTCCAAACACCTGTTTGTATAACGCATATCCAAGTAACCTAGCCGCTGCTGTTTGATAATTTGGACTCTCGAGACTGATAAGATCATTAGCACTACGTATTAAAATCTCTTGTATTTCGTTAGTACTCATTCCATCGTAAAATTGAATGTTAGCATTCATTTCAATTTGACTGCTACTTACTCCTGCTAAACCATCACATGCGTTTTGCACAACAAAGTGGATTTTTTCTATATTCAGTTCTTCTTTAGTTCCGTTGCGCTTGACGATATGAATTGCGTTTACCATGTTTATCTCCTGATTATCGTTTGGTTAGGTATTTAGTATATGCTAGGCATAACATATTTTGTTTCGATTGTTGTGTTTTCAACTTTGGTTTTATGAACGTATGTAGTATGATCATAACCTATAACTAGGTCATCAACATACAACAAATAGTGTGTCATTTCTTCAGTTGATGCTATATATATGACAAACGATGATTCAGAAAACCGGTCACTTAATTGCAGAGTGTAACAAATTGCAAGTAATTTTACAAATTTGCAGTACTCATTTTCTTGAATAATTTGCCATGGTGTCGGCCATGTAGTAGAGTCGTAAGGATCTGTTGCAATGCTTGTTATCGGAGCAGTGTTGAACAGATTTATTGTGTCTTGTAGCGGGTCTTCCGCGTCTGTTAAGGTATCTCGAAAACTACTCCACAGCCGAAGCCGGTCTTCAAACTTTTTGTTAAACATTTTTGATTTCTTATGTTAAGATATTATACTTACTTTATACACTAAATTTTGCGCTGTGTCAAGTAAATTACTGTTATATTCTACAAAAATTGTATCAATTCCATCTTCGAACCTAGCAACAAATTGAAGACTCTCATCATAAGTATCTGGTCCTGCATATTCGTAGTCATCAGTAAGTGCTATTTGACTTGCACTGTTTATATCATTTCTATTTAAAGTAATTGTAAGTGTACCTTTTCTAGTGAAATGACTAACATCGTTTGATGTAAAGATATATTCTATTTCGTATACACAATCTTCAGTGCCGCCTAATCTAAAACAATCTAAAAAAGAACCAGCTGTGTTACCTAATGGAACTTTTTGCTGTCCAGCTAGTGTAGATACAACGTAGCCGGTAATTTCTGCAACATACGGAGCAGCAACATAATTTAAATCAGTTCCTAATTGCGTAGAACGAAGGAATGTATCACCAACACTATCGTTACCTGGATTATCAAAAGAAAGAACACTAGTTTTTGTTACAGAAGATGCTCCACCAAAGTTATATCCAATGTTATCTTCAAATCTATTTGCACTACTAATGTTGCCAGTGCCTAGTGCAATCCATATTGCTTGACTATGTATGGACCTAAACAACGAGTTTGTAATTGTATTATCTAGTGGGCCAGCACTACTTCCCGGAATGCCTCGAGGAGCACTTCCGAAAACAACTCCGTATCTTGAGTTGTGAAGTACACAATTTGTAAACTTATTATTTACAACTTCGTCATCGGCATTAATTAGTCTGCTGTATCCGCTCATTGTAATGTTTTCAAACATATTACTATTTGTTGTAATAGCTGCATTTAACTGTTCTAAGTATATTGCATTGTTATTAGCAATGTCACCGTCTATTGCTATCCAAGGACCTTCAAATCCTAGATCTCTAAACACACTATCTTTACAAGTCTGTACAAATAATCCAATATTATTTGTAGAATTTTTTATAGTAATACCTTGAATTAAAACTTGATTGGTTTGATTTGGTCCAGTTGTTGTTAATAAATCATCTCTTGTTAATTTATTTACTGGTAGTTCGCCGTCAACTGTTTTCATAACCGGCTTATCGGCTGTTTGTGTAATTACTGTTTTTTCTTTACCATCGCCTACTATACTTGCAAACGGAGGAATATATAATGTTTCTGTAATCTTATAGTTTCCTGCTGGCACAAGAAGTTTGACTCTAGCAAACTCTTGTCCAATTGTTGCGTCATTAAGGAATAGTTGATCAATTGCTCGTTGTATACTTGCAGTGTCGTCGGTAGTCCCGTCTCCTGCGGCACCAAACGCTTTAACATTTATAAAGTCATCTAATCTGTTTTGTAATGATCGCTTTACTGGTCTATCTAGATCACTACCAGTTGTAATATAACTTTTAAGTTTAGCATACTGATATGAGTTAGTTAACGAAAATAAATCATCTGACTCTGTTAGTATTTTTGTATTACCAACTGACGGCGATCCTTCACTAACTGCGCCATTACCAATGTACAAACTTTGCGTATCAACAGCCCAGGCAAACTCACCGCCGGCTAGCTGCGGAACACCTGTGTCTGCATTTTCTTTTCCTCTACGAACCTGGATACGGCTGATCTGAACTACGGCCACTACAATTCTCCTACAATGTTATTATGTATTTATGCGTGTTGTTCGTAATACTGATAAACTCTATTGTACCATTCGGTACGCCACTCGTCGTATTCATCAGGCCAAATATCAAACTGTTGATACTCACCTGCACGGCTACACATAAACACATGACCTTCACGTATATCTGTGCCATAAATTTCATTGTGTGCTTCAGCATAGGCTGTTAGCTGTAAGAAGTAATCTACTACCCACTCTAGTTTCTTGGGCTTATTGGTTTGCTTAAAGTCCATGATCGCAGGCTGTCCTTTGTATGTTCCTACTAAATCAGTAGTTCCTGCATACATCTGCGGCATATACAAGTTAACTTCGCTACCCCATACTACAACATCATCCATTACTTGATCTTTGATAACTTGTGCCATACTGTGTGCTTGCTGTGCATACGGGTTACTACCTGGAGTAGGCCACTCACCTGTTTCGACATAGTCTTCAAGATACTTGTGCATACGTGTACCAACACCCGCAGCTTCTGTTGTAATTTCTCTTGCCTTCTGCTCTCCTACACGTTTACGCCACGCAATAAGATGACTCATATCTTTTGTTGCACTTAGGATTGTAGTAACACTGGCAACAGCATGTCCATCTGGAGTAAGATATTTTCTTTTGCCGTCTACTTCTTTTCTTTTGATAGGTTGGTATTCAAATTTATTAATTATTAAGCTCATTTTCAATCCTATCTAAACATACTTGTATCAGTATAAAACGGATTGACTGTGCTGTAAGGATCATCAACTGACTCAACTTCTCTTATTTCTGGAACAAAATGTTTTAGCATATTTTCAACACCCATTTTAAGCGTCATTGTACTTCCAGCGCACCCTGAACATGCTCCGCCTAGCTCTAAAAGTAGGTAACCTTCGTCATAGGAAACAAACTCAATGTTACCTCCATGACTTGCTACCGACGGCTTAACATGGCTTTCTATTAATTCTTTTATTTGTATAATGATTTCTTCATCAGTACGACTGGTCATATAAACTCCTATTAGTTAATTTATATTATAACACAATAAAGTTAAGTTGTCAACTAATTTAAGTCTTTTAGATCTGTTGCACGTTTTGCCATCTTTTTGACATCACTTTTGCCTTTGGCTTTTGCAGCAACTTCTTTGTCTTTAATTAAAACAATCTCTTGCCCATTATAATTGTCTACTATGTTTTTAAGTGCAGGATCAGCATTATATGCAGCATCAAATGTTTCGTATGAATATTCTTGTGCATCCATGTTAGACATTAATTTATCTAACTGCTCGTATGATACTTTCTTTACACCTCGTTCGTCAAGGTGCTTTAACAGTTGCACTAATGCATCTGTACTCGAGTCTTCAACTACTTTTTTTTTGAAAGGATAGCACCTAATCGACGTGACTGCTCAAGCATTGCTCGTTTTTTGTTTATGCGTGACTCACGTTTTGCACGAGCAGCTTCTTCGTCGCCGCCTGCTGCTGCACCATCGGCTGCAAAGTCATCCATATCTATGTCGCCGTCCACTGGCATTTCCATATCTGCTTCTGCATCATCCATTGGCATTGCATCATCGTCTGCGCCCATCATGTCTGTTGGCTCAGCTTCACCTGTAATTTGTCCTACACCTTGTGTTAAAGAAACTCTTGTTGTTTCCATTGTAGTGTACATTGCTTCAAGTGCAGGCTTCACAGTGTTTGTAAATTGGTCTGCTTGTTCAGCACCCATTTCGTCACGTATTGCATCTGCTAATTCTAACATTGATTCTGACTGCATTTCTGCTGTGTCTTCCATCCAACCTGTTAAACGGTCTACCATATCTTTTGCTGCCATTACAAGTTCAGCGTGATCTTCTGCACCTTCACGTACAATAGATTCATTTGTTTTCATTTCGTTCATACAAGCCTCATACATTTCTTTTAATTTGTTTTGGTCACAATCTGGAAACTTTTTGCAACAATCTGCTTTACTCATGCCGTCTTTACAGCACTTCATTACTTCTGCTTTTGAAGGCATCTTTTGTTCTGCTTCTTTGACTTTTTTCTTTTTGTCTTTGATAGCTTTCTTCATTGGCTCTTTTTTGTCGCCGTCTTTGTCCATATCTAAAAAGTCTGGCTTTGCAGCTTCGTCAGTCTTTGCTTTTCCTGTGCCTCCACAGTCTGGGCAACTCTTAGGACAAGTATCATCACAGTCATCTGCTTCAACTACGTGAGCACGTTCGCTAATTTCTGCATTAAGAACGTCTAACATTAGTTTGGATTTTTGATATGTTTCGTTCTGAACAGCATTGTAACTTTCGTTAGTTTCAAATTGGCTAAGTTTAGTTCTAATTTTATTTCTAACATCTTGTAATTGTTCAAGTGTAAATGACTCAAGGTTTATTCTCTTGCCGTACTTTTTAGCAAGTGATTCGTTAAGCATCGAAGCTGTTATCTTTTTGAATTCTGTTATTCTCATCAGTAAATCCTAACTGTTTATATATTATTATTTATCAATTAAAAATTAAATCGTAAAGTTTTTGTTTGCATTCAGATACGTATATTTTACTAACATCATATCTTTGTTCTGCAACTACTACCGAAACTGATGACTTTGACTTTTTAATAGTGTTTTTATAAAATCTACAATCAATTTCATGTTTACTTAATAAAGAATCAATATATTCAATCTTGTTTGCTACTGCTGAATGTTTTATGTTCTTAGCAAATGCTAGAGCACTTATTTTTGAATAGAACAAAACTGTGCTGTTATTTTTTCTATCAATAACAATATAGTTTCCGCCTTTGGTAGGTTTAATCACAACTGAACCTATAACTATTTTGTCGTCAATCTTATGTGGAATTTGTTCTAAGTCTTTTTCAGCTAGTAAGTCTTGTAACTTCTTAACTGCACTTTCATAATTCGCCATTTCTCATCACCCAACACTGATTTTTTGTGAATACTTTTGCTATTAAGCTCTTTCGATTCAATGTTTCTAATACCAATTGATCTCTTTCTGAGAAACTTTGGTACGGTCGTACATCGTTACTAAGACTATTTAATAGTTCTTGTTCTTCGTTCGTTGTAAAAACGATAAAATCATTTATGAGTTGATTAATT
>Ga0208792_1000538_pt1 | contig 14322 bp, 9 predicted proteins | sample 14_taG_FD_184087 | JGI IMG/M metagenome (GOLD analysis project Ga0208792, IMG submission 184087) | Marine viral communities from the Subarctic Pacific Ocean - 14_ETSP_OMZ_AT15311 metaG (SPAdes) (version 2) | ecosystem: Environmental > Aquatic > Marine > Oceanic | place: Pacific Ocean | collected...
ACCACAATAGAATCTCCTGAACTTTTAACAGGTTTTGTTTTTGATATTACCGTAGCACAAGGAACTAAAGTATTGTTAACTGTTAACTCAGAGCCTTCGTGTGAAAATGACTCTGCACATACGGTTTTTTGATCTCCAAAAGGAACACTTCCAGATACATTAGATCCACCGCACTTAGCATAAGTGTAGCTATCATCCCCCAATGGATCACCATCATTTGTTATTGTAAACTCAAAACATTGATTTGATGCTGGATTTACAAACACCTCTTGTGTTTGCCCATATTCATCCGTATATTGCACTGTTGAAGACTCAGTTGCTCCAACTGATTTTGGAGCTGATATATTAAACTCTTGAGCTAGATTAGGTAGTGGAGTTACCGCTATTGTTGTTGTGGTAGTTGTAGTCGTGGTTCCCTTTACAATTACATTTCCTTCAACTACAGCATCACACCCTACAGGACAAGCTTCTTTAGATAATACGTCAGGGATGTAGCCATCTGTATTAATGACATTATCTTTAACCTCATCCGTTGGTCTACTATTAATGTACTTACGAAGTTTTGTAACTTTTTTTAGCCCTGAATTAGCCATGTAATGCTTTTATGCAAAGATACTAAATATATAATCTTGTTTTTAATTATTCAAATCTAGCGGAAGCACAGACGGTGCAAATGCCTTCATAAGACTCTTTTACTTTCTGAACATGCTCTTCTTTACCCCAAAAGTCTCTTAGTCTTTGCTTTGATAGATCTCCGACTACTATCTCCATATCATAGTCATTACAACATAAAAAGGCTTGTCCTAAAGAATTTACATGTATCCATCCTATTGGTCTTCCACCCACCTCAATGCCATTACCACAGCCTACAACTTTAGCATTTTGATTGTTGTTTTTTAAGTGTGCGCTTATTGCTTTTTTGTTATCTATGATCCCATCCATAAGTCCAGCCCTATCTATTAAATGAGGCATTCCGTATATGTTTTTTATCTTAGGAAACATTTGTTTTGCCATAACAACTTCTCTAGCATTCTCTCCCGTGTTTGTATCCATATCAATATCTTTAGGAAAGTTCTCACCAGTCTCTATCCAACCTCCTTGACCAAACAAAGAGTTGTTATTTATTCCGTTCATACCAATACTAAACACACCGTTTTCTGACCAATGGGATAGTTCTGAAGTAAAGTAATTTATATTCCTAATTAGATTAGGATACATTCCTACTTTCATTCCAGATCTTTTTGCCCAAAGCTCGTCATTACTTAATGCTGGCACGTTTAGGTTTACACCGTTTATGACATCCTGATATTCCTTTATAAGTTTAGTTTTATTAGGAGTAAGTGTGGATCCGTTTGAAAGAATCATAGTCATAAGTCTATACTCCCTAAGAATCTTAAAAAAATCTTCTATATATGGATACAAAAGGGTTTCGTTATAATGAGATGTATAGAAACCTCCAAAGTTCTTAGATACTAGCCCATCCTCCCTATCTCTCTCTTCTATTATATTCTCTATGATTTTTCTTAGCAAAGATACGGGCATAGGTTTCTTGGCGTGCTTTGGATTGCCTTTAACGGATACAGGGCAAAACCAGCAAGCTGCATTGCAGTGACCATTTGGATCTAACTGCATTTGAGATATCTTATTATCATTAAAGGCTTGTCTTATAACTGATTCTATGTTCATTGTGTCAAAGCGCTTTTAATTATATTGTAATACTTGTAAGAACAAGTGTTTTTGTTTAAATCTAAGCCTAAGTCAGGAAGAGTATCTATATAGTTACCTTTAAAGAATAAATCATCTCTGTCGTTAGTTACTCCTGCGTTGTGATAAATAGAGCTTTTATGCCACTCTATCTGATCGTTTACAGACCATGAAAAGTTCATCTCATCAACAACTTTAGTTTCTTTGCTTCTTTTCCATAGATTCCATAAAACTCCCCACATGTCAGCACACCATATTTGTAGCTCATGATAATTAGGATCTTGCTTTTTCTTTTCTTCATTAAGCGTAGTAAGGTGTTTATACAGTCTTGTACAATCATTTTCTACATCATACCAGAAGTATTTATCTATACCCTTCAAAAGGTATTGAGCACCACCAGAATTACTTTCGTTTCTTTTAACAACCTCTTCGTCTATCCCTACGACCTCTAGCATGCGTTTTAAGACATCTTCTCCCTTTGAGTGGATATAGTTGTACCCTATGTAAGAGATCGTGTCTGAGAGGTAAGATATGTCGTTTTCTAAAAGATGATTTATGTCAAGTGGTTTTGTAAACACAATATCGCAGTCATGATAAAATATAGGCTCGTCTTTTAAGTCTAGGTATGCTGTAAAGTGTTTTTTAAGAATGTGAGGTCTTATTGATGATATGTAGGACTTGTCATGCCTAGTATCTTCGTAAAATGAAAACACAACCCCTGTGTACTTACGCATCAGTGAGTCAAAGTATGAGTCTATTTCACCTTGTATTGCACACACTATATGTACGTCTTCTAAATTTACCCCTACAGTTCTAAAGCTGTAAAGCATTGTATCTATCTGCCAAGCATAGTATTGAGTGGCAGGTTGAGCGCATATGTATTTCATTTAATTTCATTTTAACAAGAGGATGATACTGTTATTGTTCCTGTGTTAGGGCTCATTGTAACTGATCCTTCTACCGCGCATAATGTTTGTGCAGCATCTCCATTAGGAACATTAATAGTTGCAGTTCCTCCAGTGCATCTGGTATATGTAAATGTTACACTATCTCCACCATCTGCCCCTACATCATATATATAACAATTCACTGGGGGCGCAGTTGTGGTAGTTGTGGTAGTAGCTGGAGCCTGTGTTGTTGTTGTGGTTGTGGTGGCAGGGGCTTGTGTTGTAGTTGTAGTCGTGGTTGGACCAGTACAGCCAGTTACTGTAATATAAAAATCCTCTGCTTCAGTACAGCAATTGCCTCCAGCTGTATTATTAGCAAATACTCTTACATGAGCTGTACCACAAGTATTGCTACTGTTTGTACTCCAACTCAAAGAACTTCCACTTACACTAACATTAACTAAACTAGGATCCCAAGTATAAACTGAAAAGCTCGTAACATTTGTACCACTTAACGATATAGTCCCTGAAGATCCACCAACAGCGGCTGAAAAGTCTGATATTGAATTAATATCTCCAGCACAATCAGTACAAGGAGCGGCTGTGGTTGTTGTCGTTGGTCCAGGAGCGGATGTTGTTGTAGTTGTAGTTGGTACTGTCCATACAATATTATGCGTGTCAGAACCAGTATCTCCAATATCATCAGTTACAGTGACCTCATATGTTGCTGTTTGCGCTGTTGACGAATTAACTGTTATGCTTTGTGTTGTTTCCCCTGTAGACCATAAATATGTCAAAGGGAATCCCTCAGGATCATTAGCATTTGCTGTAAGAGTTACGTTTGCATTTGTCAATGAAGACGTAGCTCCAGTGATAGTAACTGTAGGAGGTTGATTTGCCGCTCTAATAGATAGATTTAAAACAGTTCTACAAGGATCATCGCCTTGGCAAACATAGTCTTCTTGCTGATCATCATCAATAAAACTGTACCCAGACATAAAAATAGACTTATCTACTGTGCCTACAAGATTACTTGAGCTAATAGAATCTTTATAGATTGATACCTTGTTTATATCTAATCCTACTTCTGTTCCTTGTATCGTTAAACTTCTATTTGGCATAATTTATATTTTAACAACTTGAACTCAATGTTATTGTTCCTGTGTTGGGGCTCATTGAAACCGTTCCTTCTTGCGCGCAGGATGTTTGTATGGCATCTCCATTAAGAACTTCTGCAAATCCATTCCCTCCATTACAGGTAATCCATGTAAAGACAACAGTGTCCCCTCCGTCTGCTGCTATATCATATATATAACAATTTACTGGAGGTGCAGTTGTGGTGGTTGTAGTAGTAGCTGGAGCTGCTGTGGTAGTTGTAGTAGTTCCAGGAGCTGCTGTGGTAGTTGTCGTAGTTGTAGTGCTTGTGGTTGTCGTAGTTGTAGTGCTTGTGGTTGTCGTAGTCTCTGGCGTGACATATATTTTAGCCTTCAAATCACAAGATGCTTCGCCACAAATAAACTCATCTTCTCTCCACTCAACTACAGGATCTTTGATAGAAACGATATATTGACCGTTAAACGGATCATATCCTCCTATAATTACATTGTCGTTTTTAGCATTTACATTGTCTCTAAACCAGTCACGCATTCCGTACTGAGAAACTTCAGTCAATCCATCTTGAGACAGTCTCATGATAGATCCTCTGCGCTCATCGGCAAAATACATTCTACTACCCCAGCTTGAAAAAGAATGAGGTGAGTTAGATATCCCATACTCTCCATTATAAGGTAACTGCTGACCAAATACGTTTAAGTTTTGTGAGACATTTCCTGTTCCGTCTGCATTAAATATAACAGATTTGTTATACAGTAACTGACTGACTTTGTTTTCTTGGAATACTACAAGGTTAGTATCTCTTGAGTGTATTCTTTGTATGTCACCATACTCGTCATCGAGGTCTACATAGTTTACTTTTGCTAAGTTAAACTCATTTAGCCCGTTGTAGTTTGTAGATTGCTCATAGACGTCTGAGTATGTTACAGATACATTTCTCTTGTTCTCTCTATAGTTTTCTATAAAAGTTAAAGGTCTATTCTTTATAGAATAAATCGGAGCAACAAAAGCATCCCTTATTTTGTAAGACTCAAATCCATTTCCAAAAGACCAAGCGTTACTAAAATTTAAAGAGATTACAGCGCTAGACGCAAATGTTTGATCAATATCGCTATTTTTTAACCCAACATGATAACCGCAGTCATTTATAGGATAAGTTCCTGGAACTTCATAAAAAACATCACTAACCTCTTTTGTTGGTTGTGTTTCTAATATCAAAAACACATCTGTGTCTTTAAGCAATATGTTCCAGCTTGCATTTACATGAACATTTCTTCCTACATCAGAACTTGCAATTCCCCATAAAACTTTAACATTTGCCTGAGAGTCATCAGATTTTATTATCATGCATAGGGGATCGGAAGAAGACCCAGTCACTGCAAACGTGTTATTTGTTGGAGAAAAATCACTGTATTGACCTCTTCTAAAGAAAACCCTACCTCGGTAGTTTAAATCATTTTCATCCATAACTGGAGCTATTTCGCTCCAAAACATTTCCTCTATATTATAATAGTTTGCTGAAGCTATAAACGACTCGTCAAACTCAAAAGTTCCTCCCCCTCCATTAACTCCTTTTTTTTCTTTATAATAAATATTAACCCTACTTCCTGCGCTTATTTTCTCGTTATCCGTAGCTATTCCATTATATACAGCATATGCATAAAGAGGGTCATCATACCCTTGTGGCTGCATGCTTGCTTTTGAATTAAATGTCCAAATGTCGCCAACACTATGTCCTGTTGTGGATGTAAAGTTTACTGACAGTCCATCTGATAATGAAATATTTGATGTAGAGCAGTTTATGTCAGAAGAGAAAGCGCCAGGAGATGTAGATATGTCGTATGCCCTCCAAGCAAACGTATCTGTACCTCCAACTGATGATATTCTAACTTCAAATCTTTTATCAACATTTCCATTGAATGTTCCAGATAAGTTTAAATCATCCTGAGTACCGTCTACACCAATAAAAAATGGTCCTTCAGTGTATGATGTCGTGTCACCACTAAAATTATTTTCATAATCTTTTTTGCTAAATGCCTCGTCAGCTGTTGAGTCGTAGTCTATAGCTTTATGACTTAGAAAGTTTATATCGTTTATAAATAAACCATACTGTTTCACTTTAATGTAATATCCACTTTCTTGTGCCGTTGCTCCTGAATAATCAGAAGCCTCTAAGAAGTTTTTGTTTTTTAATCCTGCCTCTAGAACTTTAACATATTGAGAGTTTTTCTTTACTCCAAGAACATCTGATTTTACTATAACCTGCTCCCCTTCTTTTATTTTGTTTTTATCATCTCCTTCAAGTCTTATCCAATAATAGTCGTTATCTGAATAAAAAACTAAAGGACATATAGTGTCGTAATCAGACTCATGAGATTGCTTTACATAAAATCTATAGTATTCTGCCCAATAAGGAGCCACATTACTAATAGTAGCCTTTAATGTGTTTGACTTGGTAGAGTCTTCTGTGTTTACATGTACGGAGTTGTTTTCTGAAGTAAGAACAGTTGTACTTCTTCCATACTTATCTAAATAAGTTATTCCTATCTCGTAATCTCTAGAGCTTCTTGCAGTACTTTTTACTTGCCCTGATTCAATTGAGACAGGTGACTTTTCGTAGGACGCAGTTAAGTTTACTTGAACATCTTCACCATCAGTATCTTTTAAATTATACCCTTCGGAATAGTTGCCATATACTAGTCTATTGCTTATGATCTCTTGTGAACTAGCTCTTGTGGGTACATTATCATAAAGCCTTAGGATTTCATCTTCAGGCAATACAGTATATACAGAGTTGTTGTCAAAATCAACCGAATACTTTGTATTATTTAGATATTTTTTATCTTTTTTATCTATTGTTTTAGCTAAGTATATGTTGTTGTTGCCTGTTTCCTTAAATACTAAATCTATCTTTTTAACCAAACTACTTCCGCTATCAATCTCTACATTGATTCGATTAAAATAGTTTTCCATAGACTTGTTTAGAGCTCCTTCAAAGTCCATGTTAAAAGACTTAGGCTGAAAACAAACATTTGAAAACTGAGACAAAGAACTTCTTTCTCCATCTTGGTATATATACCTATACGCAAATTGGATAAACTTATCCTTTATCGTGTTGTCTTGTTGATTAAGATCGTTAGACAGAGATATCTTGGGAGGTGAAAGTGGTGGTTTTACAATTACATTTATATCTTCATCTGTAAACCCATTTACCTCATATCCTTTTGCAGTAGCTACATTTATTCTTCTTGGAGGATTTAATCCGTCTGTAAAGTAAATAAACTTCTTTAGGTTATCGGCATCAGTTAGTATGTTTGCCTGTATAAGGTGTGACTCACTGAAGTTAAGTACACTTTTCTGTGGATTCTGATTAGTCAAAAGCCTAGTGTCAGACATTACAAACCCAGTAGAATCATCTTTCTGGTCATAATAGCATACATAACAACCTGTATCCGACTTTACAAACCAGTATATAACCCTGTCTTCATCATCTGATAAAGCTCCTAAACAGACAGCATTTGCCCCTAATTCAAGACTGCTTTTAGCCTCATTAGAAAGCGCATTCTCTATAGCCCCTACATCGGAACCATTTGAGTTAGCAACCTTAATGTTAAGAGCATCTCTATACTCTCCTTGTGGAAGAAGCCTCTCATCGAGGTCTTTGTTCATCTTCCCAGATGTAAACAGGTTTTGTATCTTCATTATTTAATCCACTTGTTACGTCCTTTCATAGCATGAACTAAATCAAATGGATGTATATCCATCATTCTAATCTTCATGTTCTTCATCGCTGCGAATGCTTCATTCTTCATCCGTCTAACAATGTACTCTTGAACGCCAAATTTATATTGAATTACTTGATGTGCAATATACTTATATAAGAAGTCTTCAGCAAGCTTATTTACCTTAAGCTCGTCTTCTGCAAGATACTCTAGACCATCTGTAATATACTCAATTACTACTGCTTTTCCTTTCACTTCAGAGCTAAATCTAATATACCCTAGATTCTTATCTATGTTATATTTGCCATTAACATTTGTTTTCTCTGTAGCCATCCCAAAACGACCACCAAAGAACTCGTAGTCTAAGTTGGTAAATTGATCATTGTCAACCGTTGACACTTGCGCTAGTTTAGTATCAATAACTGAAGTACCTTCTGTAGCAGCACCATCATTATCAAATATAATATTGTAGTTGTCATCTTGAAGGTATGCCTTTGCAATAGTTGTTTCTGTATCGGTCATCATAGGATGAAGTCTACCTCTATCGTCTACCCAAGACAATCTAACGAGCCTTACAAAGTCTTTTGGAAGCTCTAACTGTAAATCATCAGGCAACTCTAATTCAAGGGCTCTAACGTCCTTTAAAGCATCGTAGTGAAGCTCTTGTAGTCCTCTTTTTGCGTGGAAAACAACATCATATCTTTGAACATCGTTTATTACCTTATCGTCACCTACATAGAATGCATTAAAGTTATTGATGATATCCTTTAGTAATACAAACTGGTTTTCTCCCCAATTTGTGCTGTTGTCGTAATATTGCTGATCTGTTAGTGCCATCTATTATACATTTTCTTTTTGTGTATCGACAGCATCTATCTGAGCTGCTGCTTGAGCCACCTCCGCCTCTCTGATTGTTACACCAGCGAGTTTTAATATCTCTATAACTATACTAGTTTGATCATCTGGTCCAAGCTCAAAGTCTTGAAAATCTGCTGCTGATGGATTGTGAACTGGGTTCTCCCCAATAACAGTGTATGTCCACTTTGGGTCTACAACATTTCTTATGTAGTTTAAATTAACCTCTCCCGTGAGTGTACTTGGCTTTACATACCACTTGTCATTTTCATCACAGTATCCTGGATACAATGCTGATGGACCAGCTATATTAGAGGATTCTAAATAAGTTTCTTTATACTTTGGAACATACTCCATAAGCTTTCCGAGATACACTAAAGAGATTGGTGTATATAAATCTTCTGGCTTAAATAATGTGCTGTTTTGAGAGTCTACACCAAAGGTTAAATATGTAGAAACAATGCTGCCTGAAGCTGTCTTCATAAACTTATCTATGTTAGAACGAAGTATTGATAACTTGTCCCCTTGATCTCTCGATAGTCTTCTTGAGTTTTTTAATGTAGATAACCTAGAGTATTCAGAGAAGTATTGGTCAAAGATAAGCTGCTGTGCATGCTTTGCATACTCATTAAACTGAGACACTGTTAGCGTCCCTCTATTCTCTTTATTTAGCACACTAAGTACGGTGCTTCTAACGTGATCTATCATTAGCAATTCTTTCCACAAAAATACAAAAAAAAGAGGAGCCACTTTCGTAACTCCCCTTGGTCGTAGTGTTGGGTGGAAACACTACAGTTTATTGGTGATGCCTTGTAAGACATCAAGACCATCGTCTGTTTTAAAGTATGCAGCTAGTGCTGAATATACATTCTCCCCATAGGGTACAGTTACAATCTTATCTTTCGCCTTGTTGCTCCAGCATACAGTTCTGTTGTCGTCTTTTATAAAGATGACTCCCATTTCTACTGCACGAACTGCAAGGTTTCTCAGCTTGATATTTTCATCCTGTGCTAAATCCATCACCTCTGCTGGATTCTTTCTAGCATAGACAAGCATATCACGTCTTAATTCTTTAGATGTCATATCAGATATAGATCCGTCTAATGCTACACGAGCAATAGCTTCTAGGTCTTCAATGTCCATTTCACGAACAAGATTTTGTGCATCAAGCTTCTCTTCCTCAGATGCAATCTCTGCCTCTGCAAGTTTATTAGGATCAAACTCCTCATACTCCTTATTAAGGTCAGGGTGATACAAAGAGAGAAACTGCTGTAAAAGCACTTGTTCTTTTGGTATAACTAACTTTCCATCTTTAAATATAATTGCTGGTAATGTTACGTCTCCATACTGCTCATCTTCAAACACAGAGGTTTGATTAGACGCAAATCTTAGAGACCTTGTCATTGTTCCGTCAAAATATTGTAGTGGTTTGTTTAAGTGGTGTCTAGAACGTAGAATAAAGTTAACTGGTGTTCTATTACCTTTTAGGATGTATATTCTATCCTTTACTTCCCATTGTGGCTGGGTAGCCGTATTCTTTTTTGCCATTTTATTATAATTAAATTAGATTAAAAAAAAGGGGGACAGGAATCCCATCCCCCTAATTAATATTACTTCAATAAGATAAAGTTGTTTGCTCCATGTACACAAAGAGCTCTTTCACTTAAGAAGTGTACTTCCATAGCGTCTAGGTCGCTAGTCATTCCAGCATTACCAGCAGAACCAGTAATCCAAGACTTGTACTTACGATCTTCAGCTTCTGACTTTCTGTACTTCACATGTAAGAAAGGACGTACAGCATTTTTACCTAGAACTTGGTCGTAGATAGTAGTTGTACCAGCAGGTACTAACACACCGTCTACAGCAGAAGTTAAGGCTCCAGTTGTAGCGTCATTTAAGTATTTCCAGTCAGTTTTGTAGAAATCATATCCTAAGTTGAATCCTTTGAATCCAAGGCTAATTGCCATTTCTTCATCGTTGTCGAATAAACCGTAAGAGCTTGTAGAAGCACCGCTGTTGTTTTGTGCAGCAAGTACATTGTCAATCTCGAAAGATTTAGTTCTGTTAACGAAAAGAACATTCTCTTGGATCGCTCCTTCTTTGTCAAGAACTTTGATAAGCTCTTCTAAGTCAGTGCGAGCAGCAATTGAACCAGTAGCAATGTTTCCTCTGTTTTCGATTTCGTAGAATAAACCTTTTGTTCCTTTGTATCCAGCAGTTTCAGCACCAGATCCAGAAGCAGCAGGCTCTCCTTCGATAAGAGATAATTCCATGTAATCTTCGAAACGTAGACGAGTTTCATGCTCTGATTTTAAGTACCATAGGTATCCAGTAGCACCGTTCTCAGTAGTCACCTCGATCCATCCGATCTGCGCCATATCAGAACCATTGACTTCATACTTGTCTTTGATGATGATAGGAGTAGTAGTTTGGATGTCTTTAGGAGCTTCTAAAGAACCACTCATTCCGTTTGTTCCTTTCTTAAATTCAGAACCGAAAGCAAATACGCTAAGTCCAGTTGTTCCTACAGATGCATTTAGAGCAGCTCCTGAGTAAGAAGCAACATCAAATGTGTTAGTAGTTACAGCTGTTACGATAGCTTTGTCTTGGTCAGTTCCGTCAGAAATGATTACTGTTTGGTTTAAGCGGAAAGGGTGTCCATTTGACGTGATAACGTCTCCAGAACGAGTTGCTCCAGAAACAGCCAAGTGAAGTCTTCCTTGCTCAGACCATTGGATTACATCAGATTGGAAGGGCATCTCAGCTCCTACCATTCTTAAAAAAGCAGATACAGAACGGTTTCCGTATTTTTCAAATTCTGCCTCGTATACATCAGGTAAGTATTGAGAAGTAAACTCAATAGCAGAACCTAGATAGTTAGTCGATAAAGTCGACTTTGATGGAGCTGGTGTTAACGCACCTTGTACTCCAGAAATAGTTACACTCATTTTAAAAGTTTTTTAGTGATTAATTATCGTTTTTTAATTTTGAACGAAAAATTATCTCCTGAATCTACTGCTCTAAACTTTGTGCCTCCACTATCGGTTGGTGTATTTGACCTGACAGTCATGTCTATATTTTTGGTCTCCTTCACTAGTCCGTCTGTTGCATCTGCCTTTCCCTGCTCGTAAGCGAACTGAAATAAAGCATCAGCGTTAGTGGCTGCAAACAAAGCTTTATGGTAAGATGCCGCATCCTTCACGATCCCCTTCTCATCTAAGTGTTTGTTAAAGAAGTTATTTATGTCTAACTGATTCTCTTTAACTTTACTTACATCATTAGGTTTAAAAACCTGCTTCTTATCTCCGACTTTAAATTCAAAACCTTTGAACTCATCATTGAATAGGGCATTTGTTTTTTCTTGGAAGATGCGAGATCTATCCTTCTGCGTTGCAGACTCTTGATCTAATTCTTCTTGGTATTTACTATAAAAGTTAAAAGCTTCTTTGTAGTTTTCAGGAATCTCGGCTTCTCTTGACTCAAGGGGAGCTTTGTATTTTTCCTTCATTCCTTCAAAGTAGTTTCTAGCTTTGTATAATTCTTCTTTGTACGCAATCTTTTTCTTCTTGATGTCTTTCTCTTCATCAAGATCTGAATCAAAACTAAACTCCTCATTAATAAGGTAGTCAATTTCTTCAGCATCAAGGTGTGGCTTTTCTTGCTTGTAATACTCACGCAGTACGTTAGTATCATCCATATCATTCCAGTCTTGCTGAAGTCTAGCATAATCCTCAAAGGACCTTCCAGTCTCCTGCTTGTACTTCATGAAGTTAGCCACATCCTCTGGCAAAGGTTGCGTTTCTTCTTTGTCATTATTTAAAAGAACGTCTAAAGACTCCGCTTCTACGTTTCGTCTTTCTTTTAAGTAGTTTAATATACTTTGATCATCCAGCTCTACTGGCTTGGATACTACTTCTTCTTTTTCTTGTACATCTTCGGCTTGCTCTTGGACTTGCTCTTGGATGTTTTCTTCGGATACGGCATCTGTCGTTTCTTTAACTAATTCTTTTTCTTCTTGTACGTTTTCTTGTACTTGTTCTTGTACTTGTTCTTGTACTTGTTCTTGTACGTTTTCTTGTACGTTTTCTTGTACGTTTTCTTGTACGTTTTCTTGTTTTGGCTCTATAGGATTACCTTCGGCATCCAAAGCTCTTAATTTCCATTCCATTTTAATTAAATTAGATTATTGCAAAATTATTAAATTAATCAATGCCCACGATTCCCTCCATACCTGAGCCTAACGTGTCTTGACCATCAAAGTCGATAGGATCTAAGTCTTGTTGTCTTTGCTGTATCAACTTCGACTGTTGAGATGCCTGCTTGGCTGTTCTCTTGTCTTTCCTATCTTCTTTATATCTATCTTTTTCTTGTTGCATTTGTAGTTCAGAAGACTTTATCTGACTCTCAATGCCTTTTTGCATCTTAATAAGCTCTGCCTTAAGCATAAACTCTTGTTGCATTCTCTGCATTTCAATCTCAGCCTCTAACTGTTTGATTTTAGCCTCTGCCTCCATCTTAGCCAATGCTGTTTGCTGTTTAGCTTGTTCAGCTGTCATAGCAGCTTGTTGGTTAGCTTCTGCTTGTAGAGCGATGTTCTCTTGCTGTCTCTTATTATCAAGCTTCTCTTTGCGTCTCTTTCTAACCTTAAGTAGCTGTGATGCAATCTTTACATTCTTAATGTTCCTAATATCGATGGCATCATCAATATCAATCTTGCCAGCAGAAAGTGAAGTCTGTATGTTTTGCTCAAGCATTTGCTTCTCTTCTTCGTCTGGGTGCATTTCAATAAAGATTCCAAAGTCATGTAAGTGAAGCTCTTTAATTTCGTCTAGTATATCTACACTGTACTTTCCAATATTCTTTACAAAGTCTTCTTTCATATCAGAATACTCTAAAACATCAGATAGTCTGTATGCAATACACTCTGCTAGTCTTTCTGTCATAAAGAGTCCAGACTTCAAGATATGCCTAGTAGCAGTGTTAGAGTTTAGTGCCGCTAGTTTTTGTACACCAACTAGTGCATTAGAATCTGGCATAGACCCATCTCTAGCTTCATTTAAGCCTGTCACGCCTCTCAACATATTGAGATTGTAGTTGTACATATTAATTAGAGAGGATATCTTAGAGTTGGCTCCAGATGAGGTTAACTCTTGTACTGGTATCTTTCCACTATTAAACTCTCCTTCTTCAGTTAAGCTTCTACCTAGTACAGAACCTGTTTGGAAGTACATGTTCAATGCCTCTTGTGGCGAGTATGTATTACCATTACCTAGGTTAATAGATGATAGTCCATCTAAATCAATAAAGACTCCGTCTGGAATCATCTTAGCAGCAACTTGCTGAAGCTTAAGGTGTAAAAGTTGTATTTGATCCGCAAATGGAATCATTCTCTTTACAAGTGAATCAATCTGACCTCTGTACATTTTTGGCGCAGACACAACGTAGGGAGCGTACACTCTCTCCATTGAACTCTTTGGACGCACCATGTTTTTCATCAGCTCCCACTTGAGAATTTTGTTCGTTCCTAACACAAGAACACCTTCGTACCATACATCAATTCTTTTAGATAATTTTTCAAAACGTGCTTGTTCTGTTTTAGGTGGGTTGAATTGATCGTCTTTCTTTAGCACTTTTTCTCCGCCTTGTGCTGTTTTCTTTTTCTTATATACGATATTCTTGTCAGTCTTGTAACAGAAATATAATAATGTTGCAGTATTCTTATCAAATGAATCAGTTTTATAACCACCTCTCATTCCTTGATATGAATCAAACTTAGATGCCGACTTGGCAATCTCTTGAACTTCTTCTTGTGTTATCGATGGATCAACTTTCTTGATCTCTGTAATGTTGACGTTCTTAACCTCTCCAAAGTAATAGCAATCCTGAAAGTGTGGATCCTCTGTTGGGCTGAATACTAAGTCAGCTGGGTCTACATAGTCAACTTTAATTCCATCGTGTGTATTGAATGTATGCTTTGCAGCAGAAACTCCAATAACTGTAGAATCTTCATCTAATCTTTTTTTGATGTATTCGTAGTCGTT
>Ga0208792_1000543_pt1 | contig 14273 bp, 21 predicted proteins | sample 14_taG_FD_184087 | JGI IMG/M metagenome (GOLD analysis project Ga0208792, IMG submission 184087) | Marine viral communities from the Subarctic Pacific Ocean - 14_ETSP_OMZ_AT15311 metaG (SPAdes) (version 2) | ecosystem: Environmental > Aquatic > Marine > Oceanic | place: Pacific Ocean | collected...
TGTTCGCATTGATACAGATCGCGCTCCGCCTGACCGCCTGACCGCCAATCCTTGGATTGCCAGCTTGGCAGGTTGGCAGTGTCAGTAGGTTATACGCTTGCCAGCTTGGCAGGTTGGCAGTGTCAGTAGGTTATACGCTTGCCAGCTTGGCAGGTTGGCAGTGTCAGAATACTTGGCAGTGTCAGCAGGTTATACGCTTGGCAGGTTGGCAGTGTCATACGGACAGGCTAAGAAGTTATCAGTAGGTCAAGTGGTTGACGAGTTAGCTGATAAAGCACTGAAGGGTAATTAACAGGAATAGCGTTTAAAGGCTCATAGGGTAGCCTAGGAAGCGCTTGGGTGTTCCAGCGAGTCCTCTGACTCCCATTCACCCGATCAAAGCCTTTTACGAGCACAGGGTTCCTACCTGTATATTCTTTTGTCCGAGTGAAGCCTTTTTCGATCATAGGGTTCTTACCTGTATATTCTCTTTTCCGAGTGAGGGTAATCGATCTATGCTTAAAGATGGTTTAATCTGACTAGTGGTCGCTTTTACGGCTAGGCAAGTGTAGTAGTTGTGCCCGGCAGGGCGGGCAACTACTACCTCTAGCCTTTTAGCACTAGTAGTGGTGGGTTTTATATATAGGCCACCACTACTACTTTTGAGACAGAGTTGAGACAGCATTATTCGCTATAAGAGTAAATGTTTTCTTTACCTTTTTCGGTCTTTAATACACTAACATTTCGGCTCTTTTTGATTAGATTTACCAGTTTATCTCGTGAAACATCCTCGCCTGTTTTCTTCTCAAGCTTCAATCGTAGGTTATTTAAACCAATAATCGAATGAGGTTTGAGTATTTCGATGAGGGAATCGGATAATTTATCGTTCAGCCTTTTACTCTCAATTGTCTGACCAGGCTTTCGAAGTTTGGGTTCGAGGTCGGGCTTATGAATAAAGTTAGGCCATGAGAATTCAACCACTTGAGTGGGAGGGGTTGGGAAGTCTCGGAGGGTTGCCTCGAGGACCAGATGATTTTCCTCTTCGTGAGGGGTCAGGGTAAGGATGGCATCGGGATCGCGGGCAAACACGCCTGACCCTGATGCCCTGTCAATATGGTCCGTGTCAGACTTGTTTCCTTTTGAGAAGTGATGGGCATAGACGAATGAACAGTCGAGTCTTTCGGAGAACTTTTCCATACGGTTGACAATTTCCCCTATTGCACCGGCATCGTTTTCATCTGCTCCAGTTGCGAGCTTATAGAATGGATCGACAATTACGAGGTCGGGGCGGTGGTCCTCGAGGTCTTCGATGTGGTAGACGAGGTCTTCGAGGGTACGGGATTGGCCTCGGAGGGAGCAGTACATAAAGTTTTGGTTCTTGGGGTCATACTGGTCATTCGCATTGACCATCTCGGCTATCCGGCGGGCGGCAATGCGTTTCTTAAGTTCAAAGTCTAGGTAGATGACTTTGGAGGTTGTTGTGCGATGGCCTAACCAGGTTGATCCGTTGGCGGCGGCTAGGCCGAGGTGTAGGAGGGATAAGGTTTTACCTGCCTTCGAGGAGCCTGAGATAATCATTTTGGAGCCTTTGTGGAGGACTCCCTCGATCACCTGCTTGGGCATGGGATCGGTGTTATGGGTCATCATCTGCTCGAGGGATAGGAACTTGGGCGGAGGTAGCGGGTCATCGATTGCAATGGAATACGATGTGGGCGGCCCCTCCTGTTCAGTGTGATTATCGGTATAGGATGAATAATCGATCTTGCCTAGTGAGGCTAGGTATTTATCGAGTTTATCGGCTTTCGCCAATGTCTTGGGGTTTAGGTAGTCTTCTCTATTAGCCATAGTGTTTTGTTTTAATTAGAATTATAATGTCGGGTTTAAAAGTTTTGGAGTCGCGGATAATCAGGACGGATTTGGTATCATCCATTGCGTCGGCAAATTCACAGGCTTCAGCCAATGGAACGCCTAGATTAATAAATCGTCGGGCGATCTTTTTCTTGAGGAAGAATTTGTGGATCATTTAATCCTTCCAATAGATGATCGGTTGGGCGGCTGGCAGGTTAGCCTCTTTGCGGCGGGTTCCCCAGGGTAGCCGGCAAAGTTGGTTCATAAGTTTAAATCGTGGATCTCCTCCCAGTTTTTGGGATAACTCGAGGAATGCCTTCTTGTTACCTGGGGTCCACTTGAACCATGCATGGAGGGACTTACCTCCTGAGTTAACGATCATCTTGAGTTCCGCCTCATTCTCAAGTCGTTTGATCAGGCCAAGCTGTTGCTCGAAGGTCAGGGATGGATCATCTGTTTCGTGTAGCAGATATTTCCGACCGAGCACCTGTGCCTCTGACCGGTTGGTCGCTTGGGCAGGGAAAGTGTTATATGTTATAAACTGGTATTGGGAGAGGTCGGGTTGGGCGATCCAATCGGATACGGGTAGGAGTGCTCCCTTCTCGGCCACTTGACGCTGTATGAATATATACTCGGATGGATCGAAGAGTTTGCTGACCGCTTCGCCGGCATTCATTGGAATGGGGTCTGACTTAATGGTGTATTTCTCGAATAGCCCTGCTTCGCCTAGATTCTGTTCCTTGAGGGATGGATCGGGCTGAGTGACCTTGATCGGGTTGGAGGGTATGTGAGGACTATTGTGGCGGTCGTAGGCTCCCTTAACAGCGTTCCTGACCTCAAAGGTTTGATTAGGGCGATGTGGCACATCTTCAAGAAGTGATAAGACTGCCCGTTCCGCCTCATTACAATCATTCGTGTACCTGGTCACCACTAGGGCGAGTCGTAGGATGATATCATGGTGAGACAGTGTACCTGCTGGCAGATTCTCGAGGCATCTGCGAAGATCTCCTTTTAGGGTAGCCATTAGTCGGTTAGGTATTTGGCGATCTGCTCAGTGATTTTCATCATCGCCCCTCTTTCGATCCTGGAAATTGTCTGCTTGGCAACGCCAACCTTCTGAGCGATTTCATGCTGAGTAAATCCGGCATGATCTGATGGGACCGAGCGAAGCATTTGTTTCAGCTTCGCATCGGTTGCCATCTTACGGACGGAGTTATTCTGTCTCTTCTCCTTCGCCATCCACCGTTACCCACTTATCGATAAAATACTTTGGAAGTCCCGCCTCTGAGACATGGAGATCATTCTCGTCAGGCTCATGGCCCTTCCTTGAAATATGTACAATCTGCGTTAGGATTTCATGCCTGTTGCCCAATCGTTTAATCGCCCATGCTTCGTTAGGGAAGCGAATGTCATCGAATATGACTAATCGCTTGCCCAAGTGATCCTCGGCCTTTCGCATGGCAACATCGACCCATAGATTGGGGTAAATAGTTTCCCTGCCAAAGGAGGTTCCCAACTCCTGTAGCATCCGCCTGACAGTTATTCCATCGGGGAAGCCTGGTATCGGTTCCTCTTTTTTCTCCAGCCAAGCGGGATGCGGTAGGATTACCTTGAGCATCTCCTTTATGGGCGTGGCGAATGACAGAATGGCGGCTCCCTCGAATGATTTGGCGTAGGTCGTTTTACCTACACCCTTGGGACCGCAAAGGCCGATTATCTTAGGTGCTGGGTAGGTCATAGAATCGCCAATGCAAAGGATAATACGGTGTATGCGAACATGAGTACCGCCATGCCGAAAAGGATGTAATATATTGGGTGGAGTTTCATTAGGCCGCCTCTTTCTTAAATATTGAACCTATCGCCAATGCTTGAAAAAATGATTTTGTTTCTTGAGTAATGATTACTCCCCTAACTCTTTTTTCTCTTTTTCTTAACTGCTCTCTTTCCATAAATTTTCGCATAATTTGTTTATTTTTCAGTCGATTGTAAGTTTCGATTTTTGTTTGTTGGGTGAGCCAAATTTCATTATGAATCTGGCGTTCCATATGACTGTAGAAATCTAGAACTTTATGAAATGCCCTAGAGACATAATTATTATGGCATCTATCATTATCATAATTGAAATATGGCATACCCCTATAATGTTTCATTGTGTAATGTGTTCGCATTGAGTTGGATTTTTGTATTGTACTGAATGAAACACTAACTCGGTAATAACCTGGCTTCCTTATTACCCACGCTTGGTGGCGTACTGCTCCATGTCCTGTATACGGACACGCAAATGGATCATCTACAATTACCTCAATACAATTAAATGGATAGTCATCCTTTTCCCACAAGCTGTTTTTGAAATGCCGGTCTATGTCTTCTTGAGAGATATAAACCAATGGATCATAAGGACACTTTAGCCATGTGCTACTTAATTGGTATCGCAAAACTTGCCTCTCATGTTTTTTTAAACAATTATTTTGTAGTCGATATACAAAACCATAAAACTTTCTATAAGTCCTATCGTAATGTCTTCTATCTCTACAGTTGCGTCTATTGCGCTCGGATCTCACAGTTGAGTCAGTAATTGTTTCATCTCCGCCCTTGTTAGTTCCGTATTCTTACGAAATATGATTTTACCTTTTTGCACATAATACGGTAGTTCCTGTGGCTTTAGATCCTCCTGCAACTTACTATTTTCGATGTAAGCTTTTTGTTCCCGTAAAGTTCTTAAATTTCCCTCTCCAAATAATTGCGTTACTTGCTCAGTGCTTGCGTCAAGAGCGTTAACCTCTAAAACATCTCCGCCGGAAATAAGTAGTTCAAATTTCTCCCCCTCGAAGACGCGATTCTGCAAACTGTAGGGTAAACGCTTAACAATATTAGTCTTTTTGGCATCTGACATTCCGCCAAGAATTAACTTAGGATGCATCCACTTTCTGCCAATGGCCTCAAATTGTTTCCATGCTTTTGATGGTACAATATCGCTAAACTCAAGTTGCATTCTTTCTGCATTTGTCGAGTCCTGATCTATTGCTTGGACATATATTTCTCCCGCTCGTACAAAGCCATTAATGCCTGTGGTGATTGCTTCTCTGAACTGTGACATTAATTGTTCATTTGTTAGTATTATTTCTTGTATCATATCAGTAGTGGTTTTTAATCTCCCCTTCTGCCGCCAAGGGTAAGCCCTGGTAGTTTGGAGATTCTTGGGTTAGTAGTTGTAGTAAAAGGTCTAGTGCCGCCTGTCCCTCGTCCACGCCGACCTCGAGGCAGATTGAATCGTGGACATGGAGACAGACGGGCAAGCCGGCGGCCTCGATACGGATAAGGGCATCGGCGAATATGGATCGTGCGGTTGCCTGAACTAAGTTCTGAAAGAGTCTTGCCCCGTACAGTTTGACCGGCTCATATCCTCGTGTAGTCGAAGCATAGAGATCCCCGTTCTGCTCATGGGCATTAAAGTATCGGATAGGCACACCGCATCGTGTTTCAAAGGTAATACATTCAGGAGTCTCCTTCATCCATTCTCTGAATTGGTCCTCCATCTTTGACCAAGCGAGCATAACATCAGGATTCTGTGCTCTGTACAATATGACCTGTTCTGAGGCTTCACTTTCGGTCATATTTACGCCGAATGATTTTGCGACTTCTAGGAATTTCTTAGGCCCGCATCCATAGCCTAAGCCCAGCAGTCTTGCCTTGCACAGCTTTCTCATCTCAGGGGCAAGCTCGGCCATCGGTTCATCCTCTTTATAGAGTTTGGATGCTCGTCCATGAGCCTCGTAGATATCGATTCCTCCCCTGACTAATCCAAGGAAATCTAGATCGCCCACTAGGTACGCAATTACGCGCGGTTCTATCTGAGATAGGTCTGCTGAGACCAAGACCCGACCGGCGGGAGCCTTGAGGCATTGTCTTGCGGAGATATCACCGATTCCATCATTTGGGATCGCCTGGAAATTAATCACACCTCCACCGCTCCATCGTTTAGTGTGAGGAGCACCACAGTATTTTAATCGGGTAGGAACCCGCCGGTCGGATCGTTGACCCATCAGTAGTTTTTCGAATGTTTGGTTGGCCAAATTAGCCTTCCGCCATTCAGTTGTTTGTTTCGGGACTTCGTCCAAAATCTTTTCTGTCTTATCAAGGAACTGCTGACAGAGCGGGCCATCTATCGCCAATCCACGGGATGCAATTCGGCGGGTCAAAGATGACAGTAATCTCTCCTTTTCGGGAAAGCCGGTATCCAGTTCCTGATATACCCGCAAACAGGCTCGGCTGTCCTCGAGGGCATAGTTTATAAATGCCTGATTCGATTGAATCTCCTCAACCGATAACCCTGCCATCTGCTCACGGGCATCCTTGGAAAGTTCCTCGTTGAATAGTTCCTTGACTGCACCGGCAAGGGATCGGGGTAATTGGTGGTACGATGCCATGTCTGCTGTACAAAGCCAATCCGCTGGCATAAACTCGGGCATCTGTCCCTTAAAGATTGCGGCTCGAGCACAGACCGAATCAAACTCAGCATTATGGGAGATAAGGGTATGTCCATTTAATCGCTCGACCGGCAAGTTCTGTGGCTCCCCTACCCATTCAAATCCATCCTCCGTTACAATGGATACCAGGGTGACTCTGAAGTCAGGATGCTTGACATATCGGTCGAGTCCGATCTTGGCTACCGAGTATCGCTTGGTCCAATAGGTTTCTAAATCAAATGCTACGATCATGCGACTACCCTTAGAAGTGTTTGTGCGGACAGGATCGCATTCTCAAGGTGCGGATAAGTGGTCTCAGGAAGATCCCTGTCGATCTTTACCCGCCAGGCCATTTCATCATGGTCGAGCCAAATGTCCGCCTGTCTTGCTCCCATCTTTAAAATTATCTTTTCCCCTCGGGGAAGCCCCAGTCCCATTTTAATTTCCATCATAATCAGGTTGATTTGATTCGTATTTATTTATGGCGGCCTCCTCGATTAGAGCCTCCCGTTCTTCATCAGTCAGCCCATCATCATCATCGTAATCGCAGTAAGGCGATGAGAGCCATTGGTCGTATGGATCGATCATTTGTCTAATACCTTTCCAATCTGTTTCCCTATCCACTCAGCCACATTGACAGTAACTGCGTTGCCTTGCTGGCGGTATCTAGGTCCATCCGCCTGTTTGACCACCTTGCCGGTAGCCTTCCACTCGTTCCCCTCAAGGATCAGTTCCATCTTTACCGATGTCCAATTATCGGGGAATCCTTGTAACCTCTCGCATTCGATTGGAGTCAATCGGCGGACTGTTAGGTTTTCTCGGACAAGATTACCTTCCTTACCTCCTGCATTGCATGAAAGGGTGGATGCTTGTTGCTGCTCCCTTATCCTACTATCTTGGTTGTGCCATTCATAGGTAGCCACCCCCACGCCTTCCCCGCCTTGCTGGCTACGCAGAGTTACCGATACATCCTCGGAAGCCTTGGGGGTTATATCTCCGTTCCATGAGACTACTGAAGGTTCTTGTGGTTTATGAAAAGTTGCATGAGGCCCCCTTGAAACTATCGAAGGGCAACATTCTGTATTTCCTATGAAAGGGTCATATTTTGCGTTTACACCTTGGTTAAATGCCGCCCTATCAATAATTCCTGAGTCCGCACCTTGGGCAATTAAATCGGTTGCATCCTTATAGTCTCTGGACTTCATGCAACTCGCAGTCTCGTCATCTGGATATTCTCCAAATGCAGTCATTCGGTAGCCTCGGCCACCCTCTCCAACGCTTTCTGTAGCATCTCCGGCAGTTCCTTCCCCCGCTTCTCTGCTCGGCGCAGGATGCCCTGGCAAGCTCTCGGTGATAGCGAGTATTTCGTCAACGGATTCGCCTCCAAAATCTGAGACAATGAACACGCGCTTCCGTCTTTGGGCCACACCGAAATACTGGCTGTCGAGTAACCTCCATCCTGTTTCACAAGCCCCGCAGTCGAGTAGCTCTCGGATGCACCTTGCAAAAGCGAGACCATCATCTGCGCTGAACAAGCCGGCAACATTTTCTCCAATCGCATACTCCAACCGGCATCCTCGGGTTCGCAGTTCCCGAATAAGTCTAGTTGCCTCCCAAAATAATCCTGATCTTTTTCCATCTAATCCCTTTCTTTTACCGGCCACGCTCAAGTCCTGGCATGGAAATCCGTATGTTATAAAATCCGCATCGGGCAGATCATCCGCCGATACTTTCGATACATCGCAGAACAGGGGAACATTCGGCCATCTGTGCTTTAATACACCCGCCGCATTCTTGTCCCACTCCACTTGGGCAACACATTCATGCCCCGCCTGTTCCATGCCTAAATCGAATCCACCAACCCCAGCGAATAAGCTGATAAACTTAGCCATTCCCAAACCCCCTGTTCTTAATATCAAAGTCCCGCACAACTGGCATTTCCCGAGGAATATTGGTCCGGTACTTCCGTCCATTCTCATCCACCGCCAATTTATTCTTCGACCAAAAGTGTAACCACGCCTTTGTCATTTGCTCGTAATTTGGGAACTCTGTTTCCGTTTTTCTACGAACCACTTTCTCATGCCCCCAATTATCAGGACCCATGATTTCGAGGATCGTAGTTCTTCAGACTCCGCCAAAGCTGGCAGAGGGCGGTGAAATCGACCCATGCTTTGGCTAGGTCTTCGGGGCTGTAGCGAATAACTTCAAAGCGACCTTTCTCGGTACTAGATATGAAGGCATTTGCTCCATGCACTTCATGGTTCAATACTTTATCTTCGCCCCAGTATGCCGCGGCATATGCCGCAATCTGATGAATCTGAAAATCATATGCGGTTACCTTTTTTCCCTTTTGAGTCTTACGAGTTTTCCAATCAAGAATGAACATCTGATTGTCTTTCCCACGGCCTGCAATATCTACTGTTCCAGCATAGCCATGCTGTATGTTAACGAGAAGTTTCTCGAAGTCGATGAAGGTAAGATGATTTTCCTGCTTCCAATTAAGTGCGGGTTGGATGTATTCCAATAACTCATCAGGGATATGCTCGCCCTTCCAATAAGCCTCAATCGCATCGTGGACTTTGGTCCCGAAGTCTGCCGCTTCTTCAACAGGTTTCTCATGCTCAACTAAGCATCGGTCTGCATATCCTTCAAAACTTTCATCAAGCTTCGCCGGATTATTAAATGCTATGCGAAGTAATTGGTCCTGCTTCCATCGCTCTAACCCTGGTTTCGCAAACAGGCCGAGCAGGGTTGTAACCGATGGAAATAGCCCATGCTTCTTGGCATCTCGGAGAGTGGTATTTCGTTCCCCATCACCCTTTGCCAAGGGCACTGTATGCATCGCCTTTCCCTCTCGGGTGTACCAATGGCCCCCTCCCCCTCGCTTAGGTTTTGCTTGTAGAATAGCCACGGATTACCTCCTTCCCGCATCGGTATAAAAAGTATACCAGGTGGATGGTTCGCTTAATATAAATCATGTCTTAGCCAGTTCCCTTTCCACTTCCTCGACCACTCGAGTCGTTTCGGGATCTCCGACTGACAATCGATTATTCACGGTTTTTACAGCGTGAATTCCGGTCGCGTGATGCCGGTTGAACATTTTGGCCATTGCCATGTATGTCCTGCCTCGCCGAGCAAACCAAAAACTGATTTGTCGGGCTGTCGCAACCTTTCCCATCTTCCGCCTTCCCAAAATGTCTCGGGGAGTAGTACCGCAGACTCGAGCAGTTATTTCTATAATGCTTAGAAAATTTAATTTCATGTTAGAATATCGATGACTACTGCGAGCCATCCTATTATTAAAAGTATTATTGGGTTCATGTTATTTGGGGGGTAGTGGGGAGTGATCGGCGGAAAATTATAAAAACCGACCACCCCCCATGTGTTGTATACGATGATCAGAACGGAACGCTCTGTCCTGAAGATGGTTGACTAAACATTTGAGTTTGTGCCGGTGCCGGCTGAACTGCCTGAGGTTGCTCGACTGTTACTGTAGTGGTTGCCTGTGGGGCAGGTTGTGCGGGTGCAGGTTGTACGGTTTGCTGTACAACAGCAGGAGCAGGAGCCGGTGCAGGAGCAGGAGCCGGTGCAGGTGCAGGAGCCGGTGCAGGTGCAGGTGATCCGCCTGGAATGTTGAACTGTGAAGCCTGTGGAACCTGTGCCTCCATTCCTGCCATTACTGGGGTTACCGAAGTAATATCGGAGTAAGTTCTGCCCTTCTGTGAGGTTTTCTCCAATACATTTATCATGCATCCCTTACCGCGAAGTGATTCAGTATCGAATCCTGCACCAGGTGCTGATCCTAACCATGATGTCAGTACGCCTGTCAGTTTACTCTTCTCATGAGCTGAGATTTTCATCTCACCAGTTTGAACCATTTGTCCATCCTGTGTTCCGAAAAGGAACCGACAAGCATCCAAGGTTTCTAGTTCTCCAGGATTATCGTATTTAGGACGAGTTATGCCAAAGGTATCTTTGACATCTAGGCATATCGCGAGATACTGCCCTGGTCTGCAGAGTTCAAGAGGCCAACCTGTGATCGGTCCGTCTCCTCCGCTAAGTGTTTGTGTTAGTATTGCCATAGTTATTTATCTTCTATCTCCATTTTTACGGGTGGAGGCCCATTATTTGTTTATAAGAAAGTGCCGGAGGATCAGAATGGCATCCGCCGTTTTTAAAGTAATACCTTTAGTCGATGGAAAGAATCGCTTGGCATGGTTCGCTAAAACCTTTTTGCGTTTGCCCGATGTTAAGCTTTGGAGTCCACTCAGTCCTTTCTGCCAATCCTGTGGTCGGACAAGGGTAAAAGGAATTTCGGCCATTCGAAGAACGCCATGCAAAAAACCACATGAGAATCCAAGCTTAAAGCTTGCAGCACTTGGTATCATCTTGCCGGCAAACGGAGGGACCAATTCGACCACTGCCTCAATTCCTGTGACATCGGGGTGGTCTTTTAAGTCCTGAATATGTTCAACAAATTCGAAGTCCTCCCCAAGGGTATGCAGGTTAATACTGTGCATCCCGCCCCAAGCGATTGCGTACCCGCCTGACTTGCCTGGGTCTATTCCGATGGTAAGCTTCATGCCGCCATTTCCATCTCTTGAATCGCCCGCCTGACATCCTTGGCGAGGTAAAGCTGGCCCCTCTTACGGAGGCCAAACTCTATTTTGAAGTTTCTGAGAGAACGGTCAGAACCTAATCGGAAGATTTCTTTGACTTCCGATTTTTTTAATAGTATTGGGTGGTATTGATCTAATAGTTTTTCCATTGCCGGTTAGTGTGAATAATCACCGGCAGGAAAAAATTAAGTGCTACTTATTGCCCAAAAATGTCCTCTGAAGAAGATAATGCATATTGTGCGAATCCGAAATGCACAACTCCCGCCGGTTGTTGTTATGAAATGTATGTCTAAAGAACGAAGTCAGCCTATCAATTACTGATCTATACCGCTTTAAATCAACCTTTGTATATCTTGTCAATAAAAAGATGAAATAAGTGTAAAAAGTTGCATTAAATTTATTCATACTTTCCTTAATTGTTGTTTTTCCGCATCTTTTGTTTACTTTTTTCCACACCCTTCATTCGTAAAACTCGGTAATAATTCGAGTCACCACGAACTTTTTTCTTGCCAGTCCCTGCTTGTCCGCCGATCTGCCCAAGGAGCATGGCCGCCTCTTTAATCCTGTCTTTACGGTCGATAATGACATAATTGACCCGCTGCCCGCATAATGAAATAGTATGTCCATTCCACTCATTATGACTAACTTGGCGGAGTTGGTCGATATTCATATTAGCTCGTAATTTCCATGTCCGTTGGATAGCTTCGGGCACTCGAGTCATTAAATGTCTCATATCGTAACCAAAACACTTACGGCTTTCACCCTGATAGTACAATGTTACCGCCAGGTCATTAACCCATCTTTTCTTACCTTTTTTCATAATATCCTTTCGCTAGTGCTTGCGTCAATTTTGGCACACTTATTAACACTTACAAGACTAAAGTGGCAAGAAATGGCAAATAATATGCCTATCACAACGCAAGGGTTTGCTTGCGGAATTAACTGAATTTAGCCGAATACGGTTGTATTATTCTACCGAAATCGCTCGGCAGATTTAGCACCTGCACTTACGGCGGGAGCCATGAAGCGATTACCAGGCATAGCGGGTGCTTGGCGGGTAATTACTTTTTTGCTTTAGGTAGAGTGTAAACCTCGTCCCAAAATGCTTCAGTATCTCCGTCTTGCAGAAGAAACCCCACGCCCTGAGCTTCATCGAAATCTACAAATTCAGGATCGTACCACAAGGAGAAGTCATCGATGACAACTTGTTCATGCCCTTCAAATTCTTCATTACCTTCAGTGTAAATTATTGCCTTTGGGTATTTCTTGTAGCTCATGGGATTATTATTGGCACTTTTGCGTTTCGTTTCATCGCCCCAACGACAAGCCTTTCTTTTCCCTTAAAGACATTATCTATTCCAGCCTTTTTAGATTTTGTCTCCGAGAATGTTTTTAAGAATGCAGTATCGGCCTTATCACCTTTACCTGAAAACAAAAAACCTTTTGATTTTGGGGTCTTAGATAAATAGTTCTTTGTCTTGCTCAATTGTGCTTTATATTCTTGTGTTTTAGACCTCTTGTGGTCTTTTCGATAGGTAGGTATAAGTTTATCTAAATTGACTGGTTTATCAAGGTAGAAATTATCAGAATCAGCCTTCCCGAGCATCATCCAATCATATGAAGGATGTTCCCTAAAGTTAGGGTCTGCCCTTAGTTGGCGAAGTACCTCCCTTTCATTTTTAGTCATCCACCTAGCTTGATCAGGATCTTTACCAGTATAAATTGCAAATACTCTTTCATCCGAATTAAGTTTATGTTTACTAAGCTGTACTGCTAACACTGCCTTGTCTGTAGGCGCACCTTCAAAATCCATTTCAGATTTTAAAAACTTCTGAATATCAGGTAGCCAAGGCAATCCTTCTAATGCTTTTAAGATAGCTCCTCTCTTATTAAAAGTCATATCTTTTGTATACTTTCTAAAATCCTTAGAATTACTTTTTATACTTTGACTATCCCACCATGAATTACTTTTAACCTTATCGACAGATTTCTTTAACAACTTATTGAATCCTTCCATATTGTTTCGGGTGGCCTGACTTTTAGCAGTGCCTAAGTCTGAAACAAATGACAGCATAGACTCCTTTAGTTTATTTCCCCGTTCTTTCTTTGGGGTGTATCGTATATCAAATATATTAATTATCTGAGCTGTTACTAGCTTTTGCTCGGGAGTCATTTTCTTACTTGCGGATTGTATTTTTTTCATCATCCGTGTAAAAACATCTCTATTAGATCTGTGAGCAAACTCATCCATTATTGCCACTAAGTTGTATCCATTAGTGCTTTTCATTTGTTTACCAATTTGAGTTTTTACAAACTGATATTTCATGTTTGCCCATACTGGCTTCCACTTTATTCCGTCAACTGTTGCAGTTGCTTGGTTACTTTTTAGAAAAGGATGAGCTGGACCCGCCATTCTGCCTCCTCTAGCATCATGTCTGTCTGCCTCCAAAACTCCAGCAAGTCTTTCACCTGATAAAGCCGATACATCTTTAACTGGAGGTCGATCCATTGTTTGTGTGTCGTAATGATATTTAACGGATGGATCATTCTTCATTGCCATCTGAGGCATGAAGAGTTTCTTGGTCACCGTGACATCGGCTTCATCGAAGATTACATAATTGTAATCGCCCTCGCCCTTGGATCGGGATGCTCCATCGAGGTATTTGATGCCTGGTATGCCGGCTTCTTTTAATCGCCTAGAGATTTCAGGCTCGGGCATATCATCGAGTACATTATTGGTGATATCCCGATAATCCTGTTCTTGTCGATATTGCCAAGTATCCTCACCCTCCTGTTCCCGTAGGAACTTCTTGAGCTTATCCTGTACCCCTTTGGGCTGTTCGCCTAAAGTCTTATCATAAAGCAGATACTCGTTCTCCTTGGGGGCGAGTTCGACTTTGTATACTGTACCTTTAGGTGAAATTTCAGCATATTTTCCAGTACCTACAATATCGTATAATTTTTCAAGATATGGATTGTTCTCACTTAAATATAATCTCTGTTCCAACTCATCTAAAGCCGCCATTTCATCCATTTTATGCTTGGCTACAATTTTAGCGGCATCATGCCGTGGATTTGAGGGATCAAATTCTTTACCATCGTAAAGGTATTCCCTATTTAAGTTTTCAAAATACCATTGAGCCACTTCTTTTCTACCCGCAAAGTAAAGCCCATGCCCATAAGCCTGTGCGCCCTCGCCTGTTCCAATCTTCGATGTTCTGAATCTGCCGAAGGGTGCGCCCGCTTCGGGGGCTAGGGTGTGCGGTGTGCCGTGGTAGGCGGGAGTATAAAGTTTCTGTCCTTGTGGAGACATCAAGTTAATTACTCTTTGCTCGTTTACGGGTGATGCTCTTGTCCCTGA
>Ga0208792_1000544_pt1 | contig 14270 bp, 29 predicted proteins | sample 14_taG_FD_184087 | JGI IMG/M metagenome (GOLD analysis project Ga0208792, IMG submission 184087) | Marine viral communities from the Subarctic Pacific Ocean - 14_ETSP_OMZ_AT15311 metaG (SPAdes) (version 2) | ecosystem: Environmental > Aquatic > Marine > Oceanic | place: Pacific Ocean | collected...
ATACTGCGTGCGTTAAACAAGATCGGTGACGCACTCGACGCTGCGATTGCAGCAGAGGTCATTTTAGATCGCAAACGAAGGAACTAGCACCGTGGAAGCGACTAGCCTAGATAATGCCGTAGAGGCAATGTTGGCCCCAGAGCCAAGTGAAGAAAATCAAAGCGAAGCAGTGGAAGCAGCTGAAGAGCCAACTCAAGACGTTGAGAGCGAAGCAGTTGAAGATGTTGCAGAGGGCGATGATGACGTCGAGGCATCCGGCGAAGACATAGAAGACGCAGAATATGTCGAAGATGACCAAATTGATGACGACGACCTAGTAGAGGCGGCTGAAGACACCAATCTCATCCCCGTTAAAATTAACGGCAAAGAAGAGCGTTGGACACTGGATCAGTTAAAGCAATCTGCGGCGGGTCAGGGTTACATCAATCAAAAAATGCAGGAAAATGCTGCCTTGGAAAAGCAATACAAGGAGCAGGCTCAGGCATTGGCCCAACAGCAGCAACAAGTCTTGGCTATGTATCAACAAGCCCAGCAAGGTGGTCTGCAAGCCCCAACCCCACCGTCGAAAGAGCTTTTTGACCAAGATCCGATTGGATACATGGAAGCGAAGCTGCAATATGACGAGGAAAAGGCTGCGCACGACCAGCATTTATACCAGTTGGAAGGATTACAGCAGCATCAAGCGCAGCGCCATCAAGAGGCTCAACAAGCCTACCTTGCGGAGCAAGCGGAAGTGCTGAAACAGTATATTCCTGAGATCGCAGATCCCGAAAAAGGCGAAAAGCTGAAGGCGGGTATCATGGACACAGGTATTCACTACGGCTTTACGCCGGAGGAGATGGCTGGCGTATCCGATGCGAGATATGTGCGGGCGTTAAACGACGCGCGTAAATATCGCCAACTGGTTGCCAATAGGAAGAAGTCACAGTCAAAAGCTGATGGCGCTCGACCCGTTGTCAAAGCTGGCGCAAAGAAACGCCCAGACGGACAGGCTGCTACCCGTAAAAAAGCGCAACAGCGCTTGCAGAAGACAGGCTCAATCGATGACGCATTGAGCTTGATGTTAAAAAGCTAAGTCTTGAAAGGACGAGAAAATGGCACAGCCGACCAACACATTCGACACATATGATGCCGTAGGCATTCGTGAAGACCTGTCAGATGTGATCTACAATGTAGACCCATCTGAAACACCGTTTTACAGCAAGTCTGCTAAAACAAAAGCCAAGAACACTTTGGTTGAGTGGCAAACACAAGCGTTGCGCGCATCTGCCGTAAACGCTCACATTGAAGGTGACGCAACATCTGCTGATGCTGTTACCCCAACTGTACGCCTTGGCGCACGCACACAGATCTTTAAAAACGCTGTGGTTATTTCAGATACGGACGAAGCGGTAGATAATGCCGGTCGTGCAAAAGAAATGGCTTACCAGACTTTGCTTATCGCCAAAGAGCAAAAACTGGACATCGAAAAAGCTCTGTTTGCCAACCAAGGCAACGTAGTAGGGTCAAACACTGCTGCGCGTAAAACTGGTGGTGTACCATCATGGTTGATTACAAACGTAAACTTCCAGTCTGGTAACTCTGGTGCAAACCCAACTGGCGACGGCTCAGACGCGCGTACAGACGACGGCACACCAACTGCATTCTCGCAGGCCAAGTTTGACGACGTTATGCAGTCAATCTGGGAAGAAGGCGGCAAGCCAGATACAGTGTATCTGTCAGCCTTCCAGATGAACGTTGCTTTGGGCTTCACTGGTAACAACAACCAGCGTTCAGCGGTACAAGCCGGTGACGAGACTGTGGTCAAGTCGCTTGCAGTATACGTGACACCGTGGGGTACGGTTCAGTTCATGCCGTCACGCGAAAACCGTAGCCGTGACGTGTTCGTGCTGCAAGACAACATGTGGGAATGCGCAGTATTGCGTGGCACCAAGAATGTTGCCTTGGCCAAAAATGGCGACAATACCACCCGTCAGGTGACTACAGAGCTGGCGCTTTGCTCGAAAAACGAGAAAGCCAACGGCGCAATTTACGACAACACCACATCGTAATATAATAAAAGAAGGGGCGATTTGCGCCCCTTCTGCTTAACGAGGGATCGACATGAAAAAAGTTTTAGTTGTAGGCCATAAGGTACACACGTCAATTGGCAAGCTGGTCAAAGGCGACAACGCCGAGCTGCCAAACGCAGAGGTTGAAACGCTTATGCGCGTTCGCCCAGATGCCATGAAAGTGATGGGCGATGTTGAGCCAGCGCCTGCACCCGCACCAACGAAACGCGCCAAGAAGAAATAAGACATGGCGAAGGTTTCGGAAAAGATCGACTTTGAGCATGACCACATGGTCATCAAGCAGCGTCACGACGTCAGCCAGTCTCTGAGAGACGCGCAGGCAGCGAAAGACGCTGGCATAGGCATGTCAGGCGAAAACCGGCTTGTGGGCTTTGTAGACGGCGCTGTGCTTGGCGCATGGCTCAAGGAAGCCGGTGTATCATGGTCTGACACGGAGGCGGCCAAGGAAGTCGTCAAACGCAAGATGATGTCAGGAGAGTTCGCCAAGATGCGCGTCTGGGAGGGGTCTTACTGATGGACGCTGACATGCTTTGGACGGCGGCATTGACTGCCGGATTGGGCCTGATCGGCTGGGTATTGAAAAGCGCTGTGGACGAGATGCAGCGCCTCAATATTCTGCTGAACAAGACCCGCGAAGAAATGGCCAAGGATTACGTTACCAAGGCAGACAGCACAGCCGTCATGGCGCAGATCGTGGCGCGCTTTGATCGCATCGAAGAGAAAATAGACCGCCTGATGGAGCGATGAGCCATGATCGACCCCGCCACGGCAATTATGGCAGCGTCCACCGCGTTCAACGCAATACGCAAGGGCTGCCAGATCGGGCGGGATCTGGAGGGCATGGCAGGCGATCTGGGGCGCTGGTCTAAGGCGATCAGCGACTTTGACTTTGCAGCGAAGCGCGTAGAAAACCCAAAATGGTATCAGAGTTTTGGCAGTGTCGAGCAGCAGGCGATGGATCTGTTTGTGCAGAAGAAGCAGCGCGAGAATATGCGCGACGAGCTGCGCAAGATGATCTCGGAAACGCTTGGCCCGTCTGCGTGGCAAGAGCTGATTAAAATGGAAAACGAGATCCGGCAGAAGCAGAAGGACGCGATGTATAAACGCATCGAGCGCAAGGACACGATCATCGCGTGGGCGGCTGGCTTGTTCTTGTTCCTGATCTGCGTGGGCGCGCTGTTTGGGTTTGTCTGGATTGCGGTGCGGCGCTGATGGCAGACGGCATGTCAGGCATAGGATCGGCACCGTTTAACGTGCAGTCGGACATACACCAGCAAACGCAATCGCGTGAGCGCATAGAAACGCATCTGGCTGAGCAGAGGGTAGCCAAAGAGCATAGGGCCAACCACGCGCATCTGGACGCGCTCAGGGAGCAGAAGTTGGACTTAGGCAAGGCTTATGATAGGTTCGGCACCAAGACCACTGCTGACAGGCCGCAAGGCACAAACATCAATATAGAGGTGTAAGATGGAAAAGCTTTTGGAATATAAGATCATGCCGCGTCTTATGATGCTGGTAATGACGATTATGTATATACGCGTGATTGAGTGGTTTATGAACTTGTCAGCAGCTGACATGACATCGCAAGCCACTGCGCTCACGGCAACTGTGACAGGTGCCATGACAGGTGCTTTTGCCGTGTGGCTGGGGTCTGAGAAATGATTGGCCAGATTATAGGCGCAGTCGGCGGTCTGGCGACAAGCTACCTCGACGGCAAGACGGCAATCCAAAAGGCGAATGCTGAGATCAAGCTGAAGCAGGCTACCGGCGAGATGGATTGGGAGCAGTCAGCCATTGAGGCCAGCAAAGATAGCTGGAAGGATGAGCTTTGGACAATTGTTTTCGTGGCAATATTGTGCATGAATTTTGTGCCATCCATGCAAGACGTAATGGCAGAGGGTTTTGCCAATCTTGAGACAACGCCGCTCTGGGTGCAGTGGGGCATGTATGCGTCCATCGCCGCCAGCTTCGGCATCCGCACAATGAAAGGCTTGAAGAAATGACGTTTAAATTATCAGCACGCAGCCGCGATAAGCTGTCAGGCGTGGACGAGCGCATGGCGTCTGTCGTCAACAGCGCAATCCACAGAACCAAGATCGACTTCGGCGTCATATGCGGCCTACGCACCATCGAAGAGCAGCGCGAGCTTGTGAAAAGCGGCGCGTCGCAGACGATGAAGTCGAAGCACATAGACGGGTTGGCCGTCGATCTCATGGCCTATGTCGGCCCGCGTGGATCGTGGGAGCTTAATCTGTATGACGACATCGCAGACGCAATGGCAGAAGCTGCGCGCGAGGTGGATGTGCCAATCAGGTGGGGTGCCGCGTGGACTGTGCCAAATATAGCACAGTGGGATGGCACGATGGAGGACGCGATGAACGACTACATCGACACGCGTCGCGGGCAGGGCAGACGCACGTTTATCGACGCCCCGCATTTCGAGTTGATGGTCTAACCTAGCATCGCCTCAATGCTGGCATCCATAGCCTGCCGCGTAAAATCGGCGGGCTTTATGCGTACCGTTTTGCCGGTTGGTGGGCCACGCAGTATAAACAATCGTATATCCAGAGCCACATACGCAAATATTTGCGCATCGCCATTGGCGCGTGTAAACGAGTAGTACAATGGGCGGCCACGATCAGCACGCCGTTCAAGGGTCGCCTTGACCTGCATGGTCAAAAGCTCTCCGCTGGCCGACTTAACCCATAGGTCATCGTCCTGCATGTCTACCCGATGGCAGCGTATCCCGCGCTGCTCAAGTTCGGCGGCAACGAGAAACTCGCCTGCACGTCCGACGTTGATGCTGTTGGCCACAGCCGGAATATACTATAAATATCATAATGTTACTACGGGCAAAGCTGCTCGCACTTATATGACCGCCAAAGCTCCTCAACGCCCCATAGCTGATCTTGCGGCATAACAAAGCATTTCCCCTTACCCAAATCAGTTTGCATTGCTTTTTCGACAAATGCCTTACGTGATATACAGCCAGCAACATCCATCACATTTTCGTCATCTGTCTTTGTTACAAGCACGGCAGCGCGTGACTTAAACGCTTCAAGCGATTTAAACAGAAGCTGGCCTGTCGGGTAGAACGTAGACTTAACGTCTATGCTTATTTCGCCGAGCCATAGATCAACGCCGTCATCCACGCCCAGCGTGTTGGGGTTATATGAAACGTCATAAAGCTTGGCGACAGCAACCTCTGAGCGTATGCCAAGGAAATCCAGATCAACGCCACTGCGCGTATCGCGCTGCTGATTTACTATGCCACCAACCCGCGCAAGTGTTGAGCGCAAATTAGCGCTTTGGCGGCAATCAGCCATATCCTTATCTGTGAGCTTGATTAACATTAGAACGCAAACTCTTCCTGCGTGCGCAGCCGGTACAGTTGCTGGCCCTCGATGAACGACGTCTTCACGATTGTGCGGCGCTCACGCATGGTCTTGAGGCCAATGTCGATATGCACGGCGTCCTGCTCGATCATGCTGCACAAGTCGCCCACAGACAGCTCGCTATGCCTGCTCAGGCAGCGCTTGATCTCCTTGCGCAGCTTCTCCAGAGGCCACGGCTTATGTGCATATGCGTGCATATCATCGCGGCCAATGAGCCTGCGCTTCATGCGCGCATTCTCGATGATCGCCAGCTCCTTCCAGCGTTCCAGCGGTGTTAGGCTTTCCGTCACAGCCGCTTCTCCAGCATCTCGCAGAGCGCCATGATTTCTTCGGCGCGCTGCTTCATTGTGCGGCGCTCAGGGCCACGCCCCGCGTCCATCCGCATAATGTCTGCCTTGCGCCGGATCGACATGACCAGCATCAGCGGCGTTGGCTGCGTCGGCGTGCTGCTATCCTCGTCGATATGCGCGCCCACGCTGGCGCTGTTTTCCAGCTTTGATAGATCCCATTTAGCCATTTTCGTTCTCCTGTGTTGGCCGTGGCTGTGGTCTGACGTCGGGAAACGGGCGGCGGTAGTCTGCCTCGCCGCCCATCTCGACGCATTGCGGTTCAAAGATCCGCGCTAAGTCGTAATATTTCGCAAACGCCTTGCACTCGTCTACGGATGAAAAGACGGCGAATGCCATGAAGACGGGTTCAGCTAGGGTCATTTTATTTCCTCGCAGAATATGCCGCATTCAAAGTCCAAGTTTTTCATTGGGCGGCCTTTTGCTTCTGGCGACAATTCGTCCAGAAAGATGCGCTCATTATTAACCCGCACCAGCCTTGCACCAAGATCGCGTGATTGTTCTGCCCGCTTATCAAACACGTCGGGGTGCATTTCACGCACATGGTTCCAATAAGTTGGGGAAGTTGCCTTAACGCAGCCTATGCAGTTGGCGTTTGGATAGCCTAAACTGTAAATTCGCGGAGGCTTTATGCCATGCTCTGCCAGAAACATATAGCAGTCAGCTTTGCTCATTTTTTCATCAATCAAAACGGGAATAACATTGTCGCGCTCAGTCAGCACAAACCTATCATGGCGCTGCTGTTCTTCCAGCGTAAAGCCAAGCACATGCCAATCTGGATTGTTTTCCTCTTCCCATATTTGGCGGGCGCGCTTCTTCAGCTCAACGGTGCATGGCGCGCCAGCAACGCCAGACATAAATTTACGCTTAGCCCACACGTCTACCGCTGAGTGGCTTGGATATGCTGGGTTTTCCGCAAACTCTATTTCAACGCCAAGCCACTTTTCAACGTCACGCAGGAAACGCAGATTATCTTCGTCTTCCTCAGCAACCGGATTGTTGACGATCCGCACATCAGCGATCATGCCATACTTGTTTAGCGTCTTATACGCAGCCACAGCACTTGCTGCCCCTGAGCTAAACCACACTGCGATGGTATCCATCATATCCACCCCATGCTTACAGCGCCGATCCAGCCCAGCACCGACGCGGCAATCGCTGCGGCGATGATGATGTCTTGCGTCCACTTAGTCATCACTCTTCCTCCTCCTCGTTGCGCCAGTCGAAGTCGTCTTCGTCTTGGCATTCTGGGCAGCGCACCGTTGTCCACGCGTCGCTGTCCGGCGTATCGACGAAACGCGGCAACTCGATGAAGCCGGTTCCGTCGCAAGTCGCGCAGATCATTTGTACACATCCGCGTTGATGCTCCACAGCACTAAGGTTGCGCGCTGCTGGTTCGCGCGTTGGTTTACATGCGCTCGGCATATCTCGCCGCGTGAGTGCATGTTTTCGAGATGCTGTGATAGCTTGCGCGGCTCAACGCCAACGACGTCAGCGATGTCTGCCGTCTCGCAGTATGTAACGTCGGCGCTCTGGAGCATCGCAATGATCTTGCGCTGGACGGCAGCCCAGTCTACCTGCTTAGGCTCCTCGATGGGAGCCTGTACGGCCTCTGCTGGCACGTCAGTCGCCAAGCCCAGCACGTCACGCGCTGCGCGTCGCTCCTGCACATATGCGGCGACCCACGGCGTGCGCTCGCGCTGATCCTCGACCGCGTTCTGCACGATAATGCCAATACAGATGTCGTCGAGGTTTGCGTGCGCCTGCTGCAATAAGCGCGGCGAAATATGTACGCTCTCGCCGTTGTCGGTGCGCACACCAAAGCCTGTGCCGCTATCTGTGATGTGCGTGATTAAAAACTCATGTGTATGCGTAAGGTTCATTATGGCTTCTCCTGTTAAGATTTATTGGTCATTGCTTGTCCGTAATCTGACTATAATTTATCTAAAAGATATCTGTCAACAATTAATTTATATCTTAGTGCTATTGACACGATATATGTTTGTCTGTAGCTGTTGCAATTGAGCTACAGAAGGAGAATGAAAATGGAGCTTCAACAGTTATTGGTACGCGTGCGGCCAGAGGTGATTGCGGGATTGGACTTGTATAAGGACAAGACGCGCATGACAAAGGCGGCAACAGTGGAGATGGCGCTGCGTGACTTCCTTGCGAAGCACGATATTGTGGTTGAGCAACCTTTAACTGAATAAGGACTCAACCATGAGCGACCCAGTGACCATTGGTATAGACTGCGGATATCGTACTGGCGGCGTAGCGCTTATCACAGACACATGGTCTGAGGTGCATGACTTGCCGGTGTATAGCGAGGGCGGCGTAGACGTCGTGGCGCTAAACGATATTATAATGAGCTGTGATGCTGTCGATCACATATGGATTGAGCGGCAACAGGCAATGCCAAAGCAGGGCGTGTCCAGCACGTTCAAGCTTGGTTATGCGTTTGGCCAGATCACATCTACTGTTGCGCTTTCTCGCTCAAGGTTTACGTTGGTAGGCCCAGTCAACTGGAAGCGTGCGCTGAATTTGCCAAAGGATAAAGACGCAGCAAGACGTCTGGCGCAGCAATGGTTTCCTGATCGGGCGTCGGAATTAAAATTAAAAAAGCATGAGCATCGCGCCGAGGCGTTGCTGATTGCATTATATGGAAGGGGAAGGGCGTAATGTCAGATTTTTTAAGCGATATTGTTCTGGAAAGATTGCAGCGCAGGGCGATGCGGCATGGATTTCCGGAAGAAATATTTAAGATGGGCGAGTTAGATGAAGACTTGGATAAGTTTTTAGACAACTTTACCGGCAGTCGTAGCGAAAACGGTGTTAGGATAAGGCTAAAAAATTCTCTGCTAAATTATGTGGAATGGAAGAAGCCATTTGCGGCGACGCTATTTTCTATAACCGACCAACAGTTAAAAGAAGCACCTAACGTCGGAAAGGTGACGATAGAGCTGTTTCATAAAAGGAAGCGCGAAATCTTTGGTAGCAGAGTTTACCAGCAAGACACCATAATTCAGTATGAAGAAAGACTTGAGAAGTTTTTGCATCAAATTGATTGCAGCTTAGGAAAAGAGGTTTCAAACAAATTACTGCAAGTCATCTTGGACGAACGTCAGCGAGGTATGGTGGAATAATGGTTATGCGCAAGGACATGCCTAACGAGGCATATCATTTAGATCCGGCAATATCATCGTCGGACGTAAAAACTGTAAGCAGCAAATCGCTGGCGCATTGGAAAGGTCAGGAGCGCAAAGAAAGCGTCGCATTTGATCTTGGCACGGCAGTCCATGCGCATTTGCTTGAACCAGAAAAAAACCTAGTCAGATGCGGGCCGGAGACAAGACGCGGCAAGGAGTGGAAGCAAGCAAAAGAAGACGCTGACAAAGCTGGCGCTGTGCTTTTGCCGGAAGCCGAATACAAGCAAAGCATTGATATGGCGCAGTCCGTATTGCAGCACAACGTTGCGCATCATCTGCTGACGCATTCTGATCTTATTGCAGAGGCGTCATTCTTCGTGACAGACCCCGATTTGGATTTGCCGCTCAAAACACGCCCAGATGGATTGCTGGTCAAGCAAAGCATAGCGATAGATGTGAAAACATGCGTTGATGCATCGCCAAAAGGATTTGACCGAGCCGTCAGGAATTTTGGCTACGACATACAAGCGGCGTTCTATTTGCATTGCCTCAACCTTGAGGGGCTGCGCATAAAGAATTTCATGTTTATTTGCGTGGAAAAGGAAAAGCCATACGCCGTATGCGTTCACGAAATGAGCGAAATGTATTTGCGGCACGCGCATAATCGCATGATGGAAACGCTCTACACCATCAAGCACGCGACAGATAACGAAGAATATGACACCGGCTGGGATGAGATAAACACCATTCATTTGCCGGACTGGATGAACGCGTCAGGCGCGTTCTAACAAATGTTACAACAGATCCCAGCGTGGGGGTGCCACGCAATTTACCAAGGAGTTGCACATGCAACATATTATCAGTAACGCCGTTGCGCGTTATCCTCGACTAAACGGCACATATAAATTTGACAGCGGCGAAATGCGGTCTGTGAAGTGCGATGCATTAGACGATGGCGCTGCCTATGACATGTCATTTATAATGACGCCAGATGCCGCCAAGCAGCTACATTCGCTCTGCATGGAAGCGTATAATAACGCCGCGTCTATGGACAGCAAAAAGAAATGGCCTGAAAAGCCGTCAAACTTGCCATATAAAAAAGGCGATGATGGCGAAATAATTGGAAAGGCCAAGCTAAAAGGCGCGTATGGCATGGAAAAGACCAGCCCGCCGCGTCAGGTAGATGCCCAGCGCAATAAGCTGCCGGATGACTTTATGTTGACGTCAGGCAGCAAGGTAAACGTGGCTGTAACGCTCGTGCCGTATAACACTGGATCAATCAACGGCATTAGCTTGAGATTGCGCGCTGTGCAGGTGCTTGAATTGGCTGAGCTTCAGCATGGCGTCGATCCATTCGATGCTGTGATCGGCGGCTACACAGCCGCAGCAAGCCCAGCGACAGATGATCCGTTTGCCTTGCCGCCAGCAAGCCCAGCGCCTGCCACGGCAGCGCCTCAATCGGCGTCTGATTCATTTGATGATGAAATACCCTTTTAGCATATAAAAAAGCCCCGCCCGAACAGTGCGAAACCTAATCGGGCGGGGCAATCATGGGAAGAGAGGTATGTACGATTATGTTAAGCAATTTAAGGCAGGATAGCAAGTTCCCCACCGCGCATTGGGCAGAATGGGGCAACGAGATAGTCAAGCTCCTTAACCTAAAACAGACCAGCAAGGGCGAGCATCATGGAGCATGTCCAAATTGCGGCGGCAAAGACAGGTTTTGGATAAAAGAGTTCAATGGCGAGGTCATGGTTAATTGCAGGCAATGCAATGATTTTAAGGCCATACAAGAAGCATTGCGCAGCCAAGGATTATGGCCGGACGCAAATAAAATGCCTGACCTTGCAAGGCCGCAAAATAAAGCCATAGAATGGCCAGCGCAGGGGGAACAGATAATGCCGGAGATTGAGCAAGCGAAGGAAACGCCAGACGCGGAAACGCACCCGTATCTTGTACGCAAAAACGTACAACGTCATAACGCTATTATTGACGGGCCTGATCTGCAAATACCAATCATTGATGTAACAGGCAGACGCCAAGGCGTGCAGTTCATAGACGAGGACGGCAAAAAGAAATTTTCATTTAAGATGCCGGTCGCTGGTAATTTCTCCGTGATCGGCGGGCCAATCAGGGATTTTGCATATATCGCGGAAGGCTGGGCCACAGCCGCAAGCATTGCGCAGGCAACAGGCAAGCCGGTCGTATTTGCGCTAAACGCAGGCAATATCCATAAGGTCGTGGCCGGTCTTAGGGAAGCCAAGCCAGATGCAACGCTGGTGGTGGCAGGAGATAATGACGAAGCTGGCATAAAAGCAGCGGAGCAAGCATTTGCTGAGCATGGCGTTGAATATATTTTGCCGCCAAACGAAGGCACAGATTTTAATGATCTTTGGGTTGCGCAAGGGCCAGAGGCCACACGCAAAGCATTAACCGTGCGCAACTTGCTGGACGAGGTGTTTTTCCCAGAAGATGCGCAGGCGCAGCTATCACGCAATTATCTGGTCAAAAAATGGCTGGGCGAAGGGCAAATGTCTGTCTTATACGGGCCAAGCAACACGGGCAAATCATTCTTTGCGCTAGATATGTCGTGGCACGTGGCAGCAAGCCAGCCGTGGAACGGATGCAAGGTGCAAGGCGGCAGCGTATTATATCTGGCAACAGAAGGCGGCAATGCATTTCATAATAGAATTGTTGCGCTGCGCCAAAAATACCCTGAGCATAAAGACGTCAAGCTGGCTGTCAGGCCGTCGCCGGTCAATTTGCTTGACCCAAACGCGGATCTTGAAAAGCTGGCCAAGCTGGTGCGTGAAGTATCGCGCAAGCACGGGCCGGTGCGTATGATCGTGGTGGATACGCTATCGCGCAGCATGGCGGGCGGCAATGAAAATGCGCCGGATGATATGACGCGGTTTATCGGTAATGTGGATGCGCTGCGCCAAGTAACGCTGGCGCATATTATGATCGTGCATCATTCCGGCAAAGATAAAGCAGCGGGCGCGCGTGGCCATTCAAGCTTGCGCAGCGCGACGGACGCAGAGATTGAGCTAGATCACGACGCGGAGACTGGCATTCGATACGCGATAGCCACAAAGCAACGCGACATGGAAACCGGCGCAAGGTTTGATTTTGTGCTGGACGTGATCGAGCTAGGGCAAGACGAAGACGGCGATGCCGTAACAACTTGCACCATAGCAGAGGCCAGCGCAGAGCAAATAGAGGAAGCCAGCAAGCCAAAAATAACCGGCAAAAATCAGCTATTGCTCAAGCGGTGCTTCACGCAATTGCGCGGTGAACGCGTCGGACAACCAAACCCAGCAGGCGCAGGATTCCCAGAGGCAAGCGCATATTGGACGATTGACGAAGAAGTTTTGCGGGATCATTTCAAGGGGAAAATTACCGGCGCAAGCAATCCAAACCAGTCATATACGCGGGCGATAGATGCGCTGATTGCAGGCGGTCATTTGGTCAAAAATGAGGGTTTGGTGTGGTTTACGGCAAAAGATGGGCGGGTTAAGGATTAGGCGGCAAAATGAAATTGGATAACATTTGATAACGTTTTGCGGGTTCAATGAAATCAATGGGTTACGGGTCAAAATGTTATAAATGTTATTCAATGTTATTAAGAATGGTATAACTTTGGCTAAATGCTGTGAAATCTAGCAACATTAACATTTACCTTAAGGTAATGTTATTGTTTGCTAGATTGCATAGCTGCGGTTTTGCCAAGGTAAGATTTAGATGGATAAAAAGGGTTTGGAAAAATGGTTGGATCGTATGTTCGCTGAAGGTAAAGCGGTGACTTATCCTTGCGGTCATTTTAGCGGGCGTGTGATGCTCAGGTCATTTGATGAAAAGCTTGCAAGCTGCTCGACGCTTGCCGAATTGGAAGGTTTCGCTAACCGGCGCAGGTTTGATCCAAGCTTGCCGCGCTGGACGGCAGCAGAACGCGCGGAAATACTCAAGCGCAAAATTAAATTGGAAAAGGGGAAACGAAAATGAACACAGATACAACACGCGGCAAGGTGCTGGCTAAAGCAAGCACGCTGGTGCATGGGTCAAGGAATCGGGATTATGGGCCGCCGGAGGAAAACTTTCAACGCATTGCGGTCATGTGGAATGCGTACATTGCGGGCAAGGAAACGCTAACCGCGTCCGACGTGTGCATGATGATGGGGCTGCTAAAAATTAGTCGCGTTTCGCATCAAGTGGACGCGGATGGTTTTATAGATTTGGCGGGATATGCTGCGCTGGGCGCGGAGTGTGCTGGGATAGATCTGGATGATGGCGATTGGAAGCCCGTAGAGGGGCCATAGAGGCGCGAAACGATACGTCGGGCTGGGGTGGGTGCTGAATTTGATTTATGTGGCTCTGTTCGAGGTTTTATGGGGCTTGATCTTTAGGCTGTTCTGGCCTAGCTTTTGACAAGCGCGGTTTCCTCCCTGTCTGCGCTTGTCGCACCTTGATTGCTCTTACCTCATATCAGCGACATACTGGACCATGTAAGGCAAAAGCTTTGCATGGTCTTTTTTTTGGGATAGCGTGGCCGCATGATAAAGCTCACGCTGATAATGCCGATAGAAAACGATGATGAAGCGGAAGCGGAATTGGACGCGCTGGCAGAATATATTGAAGAACGCTTAACCGACGGGTCAAGCGTTCAACAAATTGCGCAAAGCATGGTGGAGGCTTTGGCAGGCTTGGCTGACGATGACGTCAGCGCAATGCTACATTAATCAGATTTTGCTGGACGTCCACGCGGAGTGGGTGGCCATTTTACATCATGCTCAGCAAAGCGTTCAAGCTGCCAGTCGCTCGGCTCTATCTCAAAGAATATGTTTTGCAATTCATGGTAAGCGCTTTGCAGCTTGGCCACGTCCGAAACGTAAAGATCGTTACATTCGTTAAGCATCCAAACGCAATTTTGCATTGCGTCGAATGATTTTTGCAGCGCCTCGCGTTGGTCTTCCTGCAATGCGTCAAGAAACTTTTTACGCGCTGCTATGCGGTTGGCTTGGTTCTGAAAGGTTTGTTTTTCGCTAGACATAATTAGACTCCTGTTTTGATGATGGTTGCGATAATTGCCGCAAGGATTGGCGCGGCAAATAGGATTGCGCCGCCCGCGATGTCATGCGGGCGAATTGATTTAATAATTACGATAAGCTCTTGGCGGGTCATGCTGCGGCCTATCCGTGCGCTTTATGTAGAATCAAATTACGCTTGCCGGTAAGCTTGCGGCCAATGGCTAAAGCTGCGTCTCGTATAGCGCTTTCACCCATGCCGCCAAAACGCTTGTTTAAAACAACCCCA
>Ga0208792_1000547_pt1 | contig 14218 bp, 14 predicted proteins | sample 14_taG_FD_184087 | JGI IMG/M metagenome (GOLD analysis project Ga0208792, IMG submission 184087) | Marine viral communities from the Subarctic Pacific Ocean - 14_ETSP_OMZ_AT15311 metaG (SPAdes) (version 2) | ecosystem: Environmental > Aquatic > Marine > Oceanic | place: Pacific Ocean | collected...
TGCGTAGGCTTACTGGGATGGATTGGGCTTTTAATCTACGGGACACTCTCGTACTTAGCAGACTACATAACCCTAGCCTTGATGGTGGACATAGTTTAAGGTCTTGGGGTGAGAGACTAGGCAATTATAAAGATGACTATCAAGGTGGTTGGGAAGAGTATAGCCACGAGATGTTAACTTATTGCCAACAGGATGTACGGGTAACTAAGGCTTTGTATCACCATCTTGTCACCGGTGACAAAGATTCACTAGCAGTAGAGATAGAACATAAGACTGCCGACATCATCAGAGAGCAGACCGACAACGGTATGATACTCAATGAAGAGCGTGCTTATGAACTACTAGCTGAGATGAAGGAGAAGGTACTAGACATAGAGGACGAGGTACACAAGAAATTTGAACCTCTGCCTGTGTGGATAAACCTGAAGCATCCCGGTGATAAGACACACAACAAGGATGGTAGTGTATCTAAGAGGTATCAAGCACAGTTGGATAGAGGTGCTGATTGGAATACATATTTAGAATGGGGATACTATGAGTACCCAGAGTTTAATCTTGGGTCTCGACAACAGATAGCTAAGTACCTCCAGCACTTCGGCTGGAAACCTAAATCATTTACTGAGAAGGGCAACCCTATCGTAGATGAGAAGGTACTTAAGACTGTTAAGATACCCGAAGCACAATTGATTGTAGATTACCTCACACTGACCAAGCGTATAGCTATGGTAAAGAGTTGGGTAGAAGCTATCAATGAGCATACTGGTCGAGTACACGGTAGGGTAAACCCTTGCGGTGCAGTCACCGGTAGAATGACACACTCTAAACCTAACTGTGCCCAAGTCCCTGCGACTAGACACGGTAGAGATGGTAGCATCTTGTGGGGTTTCGAGGGTGGTTATGGTGCTGACTGTCGTAACCTATGGACCGTGCCTGATGGCTACAGTCTGGTAGGTTGTGATGCTAGTGGACTAGAGCTTAGAATGCTCGCCCACTATATGGATGATAAGGCATACACTGATGAGATACTTAACGGTGATATACACAGTGCTAATCAGAAGTCAGCAGGACTACAGACTAGAGACCAAGCCAAGACTTTTATCTATGCGTTCCTATACGGAGCAGGAGATACTAAGATAGGCGAGGTAGCAGGAGGTGGTGCAAAGCGTGGTCGTATACTTAAGAAGAACTTTCTTGATAATACTCCCGCGTTGAAACACTTGCGTAGTAAGGTTGCAGACTCCAGTAAGAAGGGGTGGGTGACAGGACTAGATGGTAGGAAGCTACACATACGCTCAGAACATTCAGCACTTAATACTCTACTACAGAGTGCGGGTGCGGTTATAATGAAGAAAGCGTTGGTGTTACTAGATACATATGCTAAGCAGTACAACATAGACTACAAGTTTGTACTCAATGTGCACGATGAGTTTCAGTGTGAGGTCAGAGATGACCAAGCTGATTTCTTCGGTGGTCTAGCGGTAGGAGCTATCATCAAAGCAGGTAAAACTTTTAATCTAAACTGTCCACTGGACGGTGAATACAAGGTAGGTAAAACGTGGCAACAGACACACTAGTAGACGATATATATCGTATGATAGACACCAAAGAAATAGCAGATGGTGTACCTGTCGAGCAAGTAATAAATGACTTCGGTGAGAATGTGAAGCAGATATTACGAAACAATATCACAGAGAGTAAGTTTGATAGACGCAAACTCCGTATGTCTAACATAGGTAAGAAGGATAGACAGTTGTGGTATTCTTATAATGGATACAAAGGTGAGGAGCTTATGCCCCACACTAGAATCAAGTTCCTTTATGGTCACTTGATTGAAGAAATGATACTAGCACTTACTAAACTCTCTGGTCACGATGTGACACACGAACAGAAGCAGGTAGAAGTAAACGGTATCAAAGGTTCTATGGACTGTAAGATTGATGGTGTACTAACAGATGTTAAGTCAGCTTCACCTTATGGGTTTAAGAAATTCAAGGATGGTTCACTCATTAATGATGACCCCTTTGGATACATAGACCAAATCAAAGGCTATGCTCACGCAGAGAATACAAAGGATGTTGGTTGGTTAGTTATGGATAAGACCAACGGACATCTAACATACCTCAAGTATGATATGGCGGATGAATCTCAGTGGTACTGGACTAAGCTAAACTTCTTCTCGATAGTAGACAGAATTAAATCTATCAAGAATATAGTTAAGTTATCTAAGCCACCTAAGAGATGCTACGAACCTATACCTGATGGTAAGTCTGGTAATATGAAGTTACCTGTAGGTTGTAGCTACTGTTCATACAAGCACGAGTGTTGGGGCGATGAGCTTAGAACATTCCTGTACTCTAACGGACCGAGATACTTAATTAAAGTTGAGAACTTACCACAAGTTATAGAGGTAGATAAAGATGGCAACAAAGTTTCGGAGTAAGCTAGAGAAAGAATGTGCGGAAGCACTAGGCAGAGAGTGGAAGTATGAGCCCTGTAGGATAGCCTATACGATACGAAAGAACTACACCCCTGACTTTGTTAAGGGTAAGTATCACATAGAGGTTAAAGGGTTCTTCCGTAGTGGTGACAGACAGAAGTACAAATCAATTGCTGAGCAGATGAGATTTGAAGGCAAGGATTTAATCTTCTTAATGCCACGACCAGACTCTAAGGTAGCCAAGGGTAATAAGATTACTTATCGACAGTGGTGTGATAAGTATGATATTAAAATATTTTCAACTAAAGAAATTAAGGAGCTTAAGAAGTGGACGAAGATAACATAAATCCAAATCATTATAAGCAGGGTAATATTGAGGTCATAGATTTTATCTTAGACCAAGATATGGATTACCTAACCGCATCTATCACAAAGTATATCTGCCGATGGCGATTTAAAAACGGGATAGAAGATTTAAAGAAAGCTCGGTGGTTCTTAGATAAACTTATAGAACACGAGGGAGGGCAGTATGGCACTAACATTAAATGAATTAAAGGAACGCATAGTTCAGGAAGCCATAGACCCTTGTACTCTGTGTGAGGTATTGGACATAACAACGGAAGATATCTTACACGAGTTCGAAGATAAACTATTAGATAAACGAGAGGAGTTTGATGATGCTAATGATACCGACTGAGAACTTTGCCTTACTGATAGTAGCGTTGCTTACAATAGGAGGATTCTTATTGTGGAGACACGGTACTAAATGTTATGACAGAGGAATAACTGATGCGATACTTATGCACAGACAAGGAAGACTTAAATATAATACTTACTTAGATGACGATGGAAAGAAAATGGTGAACATCGAAATCGACCCACTGGAGGATGAATGAACCAATTACCAAATGATTACCAAAACTTTATTGCACTTAGCAGGTACGCACGATGGCTACCTGAGAAGAAACGCAGAGAGACTTGGAAAGAAACCGTTGCCCGTTACTTTGATTTTATGGAGGGGCATCTTAAAGAGAATACAAACCAAGAGTTAGTACCTAAGACTAGGAAGATACTTGAGGAAGCAGTATGTAACTTAGAAGTTATGCCTAGTATGAGAGCTCTTATGACCGCAGGTCCTGCCTTAGCTAAGAATAATATAGCAGGGTACAACTGTGCTTACTTAAGTGTAGACCACCCGAAAGCATTTGATGAGTGTCTATTTATATTAATGCACGGTACTGGTGTAGGCTTTAGTGTTGAGAGACAAGCAGTTAATAAACTACCCGAGGTTCCGACAGATATGGTAGAGGTTGATGATACTATTGTAGTACAAGATAGCAAGGAAGGATGGCAGTCTGCATTCCGTAAGCTAATTACTTATCTCTATGATGGCGAGATGCCTAAGTGGGACTTCTCTAAGGTTAGACCTAAAGGTTCTAGACTAGCTACCTTTGGTGGCAGGGCTAGTGGACCAGAGCCTTTGCTTGACTTGTTTCATTTTGCTACTAATATCTTTAGCGAAGCAGGTGGGCGTAAGCTAACAAGCTACGAGTGTCACCGTATGATGTGTAAGATAGCAGAGGTAGTTGTAGTGGGCGGTGTTAGACGAAGTGCCCTAATCTCTTTATCTAATCTAACTGATGAGCGTATGCGTAATGCTAAGTCTGGTCAGTGGTGGTCTGATACACCAGAGATGGCACTAAGTAACAACAGCGTATGCTACACAGAGAAGCCTGACATTGGTATCTTTATGAAGGAGTGGACATCACTGTATGAGTCTAAGTCTGGTGAGCGTGGTATCTTTAATAGAGAAGCCGCGATTAAACAAGTAGCGTCTATAGGTAGGAGAGATACTGACCACGACTTCGGTTGTAATCCTTGTAGTGAAATCATATTGAGAGATGGACAGTTTTGTAATCTTACTGAGGTTGTAGTGAGAGCGGAAGACACGCAAAAGGATATACTCCGTAAGGTTAGACTAGCTACTATACTGGGTACATTCCAAGCATCACTGACTAACCTCAAGAGATTGAGACCTAAGTGGGTTCATAACACAGAAGAGGAAGCACTACTAGGTGTATCTCTTACTGGTATTATGGATAATGCTTTTATGAATTATAGTAATGATGATAGTAGAGGATACTATGGTAAGCGTAGTCTGCCTGATTTTCTATCTGACCTTAGAAAAGAATCCGTTAAGACTAACAAGGAATGGTCAGAGCTCTTAGGTATTAAACAAGCTACTGCTACTACTGCTATTAAACCTAGTGGTACAGTTAGTCAGCTAGTAGATAGTGCCAGTGGTATACACACTAGACATAGTGATTACTATATCCGTAGAGTTAGAGCAGATGCTAAGGACCCAATAGCACAGCTAATGGAGGACCAAGGTATACCTGCTGAACCTGATGTAATGAAACCTAACAGTGTAAAAGTATTCTCATTCCCTATGAAAGCTCCTAAGGGTGCAATAACTAGGAACGAGAGGAGTGCTATCGAACAACTAGAGCTATGGCTTATGTATCAAAGATACTACTGTGAGCACAAGCCTAGTGTTACTGTCAGCGTGAGAGAACACGAGTGGATGGATGTAGGTGCGTGGGTATACAAACACTTCGATGAAGTATCAGGTGTTAGTTTCCTACCACACTCAGACCACACATATCAGCAAGCACCATATGAAGAGTGTGATAAGAAGACACACGATGCTCTAGCTAAGAAGATGCCTAAAGCAGTAGACTGGGATTTGATTAGTGAGTATGAGCTTACAGATATGACAGTAGGAACTAAGACACTAGCTTGTACTGGTAGTGTGTGTGAACTTGTCGACCTCGTTGAGGAAGAGAGGGATGTCGAATGATACAAACAGTTCTACTTATTATAGTATTACAAGCAATTGTTATATCAATTACAGGATGCTCACAAACAGCACCAGATTCTGTCAAAGCAGGTCAGCTAGTTTGTCAGCCTAAAGATTCTAAATTATGTATAGGATGGAAATATGATTTATAAAGTTAGAGATTTAATTATGCTACTAATAGCGGGAGTTTCTGCGGGTTGTCTAGTGTACATTGTTATGTTCCTAGATGCTCTTAGAAAGGGGTGGCTTGTTTAGCCGATTGTTTTACAAATAAATAAAGGAGTAAAATATGTTAGAGAAACTTAAAAACGGTGCTGATGGTGCGATAGATGTAGGCATCAAGCTGATTAGCTTATCAATTGTACTACAGATTATCTTTGGTCAGAAGGTAGCATTCCTAACTGGTAATGTTATTGGTTCGATACTAGATATAGTATGGACACTTGGTAATGCAGGACTTGCAGGAATAATCGCAGCCGGTATCGTCTGGAAACTACTCGACAAAGATATAACGAGTGGCGGAAAGTAAACCACCTAAAAATACTTGGGGTCTCGTCCGTATGGATGGGACTTCCAAGCTATACAGGAAGTTACTTAGTGACAAGAAATCTGTCACCGGTGACAAACTTAGCCCCCGACTATGGAAATCAGACTGGAGAAAGTAAGTGAATGAATCTACAATTATAAAAGCACTAAACAGTATAGCGTACAACTTCAAACCTATGGACGATAAGTTCTCTAGGTATGATGCCTTCGATGAGAAGAACGGTATTATGTTAGAGATTAAGTGTAGGAATAAGCATTACCCAGATACTCTCATTGAGAAGATGAAGTATGACTGGAACAGAAACTTTGCAAGAGAACACAAGCTAGAGTTTTGGTATGCAGTATCTATGCCTAATAAAACTAACAGTCACATTGTGTATGTGTTTGACCCTGCTAACTTAGAGGATGAAGAAGAAGGCTATGATTTTAAATGGCACATAAAAAAACTCCCAGAGAAAACAGAGTTCAAAGGGAGTAAATGGATTGATAAAGAGGTAGGCTATCTACATATAGATGATGCCCTTATGTCCTTTGAAGAGAACACTACTCATTAGTAAACATACCACTCGCTAAAGCACTAGTACCATAAGCATAGTTTTGTATTCCTTTTTCATATGCTAGGTCCGGTGCTTTAGCTTTTGTGTTTTCAATGTCCGCCATTCTAGCTTTCCACTGAGCAGGAGGGACCTTACTCTGCACTACTTTTGCAGGCACTACATCTCTACCTACTTGTCTCTTCTTGACTCGTTTAATGTTTCCTATCATAGGTGGTGTAATAGCTACTACTCTGTTAGGTAAGCTACTCTCCACTGCTCTTCCTATTAATGGTATCTTTTCTAAGAAGTTGTGCTCGTCACTAACAGCAGACACAAACCTACCACTAGGCTTAATACCTACAAGCATATTAACTCCTCCTTCTGTTATAGAAGAACCAGACTTACCAAACTGCATCCAGACATTACCCGTGTCTTTATCTACTTTAAAGTTTGGCTTGTATATATCACCTTTATTATTTCTAAATGTTTGTTTACTTAAGTGTTTAGCAAACTCATCTAAATCAGTAGGAACTTTACCTTTAAACGCAGTACCTAAATCATTCATTTGATTAGAAGTAATTAAATCATTCCAGTGATTACCAGTCTTAGTGCTTGCAGGTCTCTTAAGAAACATCTTTGTGTTACTGTCTGCTAGTGCTGTTACTCCTTTTCTATTCTTCCAAGCACCCATAGCCATAGTCTCTATTGCGTTAGCTTCTGCCTTACTTGCAGGAGTGTTTCCTTTGTGGTGTCCTTTAGATGCCTTATGATATGAACCTACTTTAAAGTCTTCATATCCTTTGTATCCAAATCTTTTACTAAAGTCAGACAGTGCTTGCTTAGAACCTACAGCACCAGACTGTACTGCTATGTGCATATTATAAAAAGCCTTGTGCATTTGGTCTACATTAGGGTCTCCTTTGTTTGACAACTGACCAGTCTCTAGTAACCCTTTGTTTATCTTTTCACTTCTATATAGAGCCCTTGCTTCTGGGTCTATAGAATTTCTTATTATGTTCTTAGCACCTAACGCACCTGTCTTAAGAAATCCACCTGCTTTCTTACTAGCCATATAAGCAGGGATTAATGCTTCTGTTCCTCTGTTTAACATTTCAACTTGCTTTGGTGTAGTAAACTTCATTGTGTCACTAAACAAACCATCACTCATTTTCTTTGCTGTGGCGAGAGTCTGTTCTGTCGGACCATAGTTTCCTTGTATGTAGTTAGGAACAGAAGAAATAAACGAACCCTTCTTTGCTCCTTTAGCTACATTAGCTCCTGCTTCTATACCTGCTTTAGCACCCTTAACACCTTTAGTTAACAGACCAACACCTATTAAATTCAAAGGGTCTAATACCGCATTAGCTACAGCAGAGCTTATATAAGCAGTCTTAGGATTATTCTTCCTAAACTCATCAGAGTATAGCTCTTCTAAATCATAGTCTTGTTGTTGAGTTAGCCCTCTCCAAGCATCATCAAGACCGCCAGTCAGTAGCCCCTGTACTGCATTAGAAGGTGCATCAAGTACATTAAGTATGTTACTTACAACTCCCATTAGTTTGCCCTCTTAAGTGCTTCTTTAGCTTCTTTAGATATTCTCCTTAATTCTTTCTTTATTCTTTCTGATTCTTTTTTGTAACTCTCATTATCAATACGACCACCTTTCCTATCTCTAGCTTTTTGTTTTAATTTCTTTTCAAGGGAGCTTAGTTTATTCTGATACTTATAACTTACACGAGACTTCATCTTCTTCTCATCATAAGTTTTAACTTTAATACCTATAGCTCCAAGCAGAGATTCATTCAATGTTTTATCATCTTTAGTTGGATGTCTTTGACCATTAGCTTTATATGAGTCCCATATGTTTCTTCCTTGATTAAAGAAAGGCAAGAACTCTTTAGCTATTATACTTGCTCTCGCTTTAGCAGCATCTTCAAAAACTCCGGAGCCTACACCGGGTACTGTTTGTTTAGTGAAGGTATCAAAGCCTGTGACTGCTTTAGCTATACCGCCAAGAGCACCTCCTGATGGCTGTAGTGGAGCAGGGAGACCCGGCACACCAAAGCCTTGAGTTTCTGTACTAAGTACATCACCTGCAGGTATCCATCTAGAGACATCAAGATACTTCTCATTAGGTAATTTAATTAATGTATTAGCTCCAGGAATTCCTAAAACATCAAAGCCCATATTTAGCTCATCTTGCCTCTTTCTTTCTGTCCTATACTCCTCATCGTCCGCAGCTAAATCGTTAGCAGCATTTAAGATTAGACCCCATTTAGCTATCTTCCAAGGTCTCTTAAGCATAGTTTCTGCTACGATAGGTGCAGCTCTATATGTATAAGAGATAAATGGCATAGCAGTCTCACGCATAAGCTCTACTGCAGGTGCGTCAATCTCATAGTCAAGCATATACTTGCGAGCAAATGTCGCAGCTTCTGCATACTGTTCATCAGTAGGCGTTAGTCCTTCCCTTACATTTTTTGCCAAGTGGTCTTTGAATAAAGCTAAACGAAAGACACCATCTTCTGCACTATATAATTTATCTAGTGGAGTTTTACCCGCGTGTTTCTTTGTGCTCTCCCACATATTATCTAAGAGTTGACTGTCATTCTGTTTACCTATCTTCATATATCTAGTATAGGTATCAATCTCAAAATCAGTAAGCTCTCTCTTCATCATATCAGCGTTAAAGACACCTAGCTTTTCAGCCATTTTAAAGTCATCACTCTTAACCTTTGTTCCCGGACCAAATGCTTTATAGAAGTCTTTGCCCGCAGAACCTAAGTGTTTATAACTTCCGTCTACTAAATCATACAAGACTACATTAGACATTATGTTATTCATATGTACTACCGGGTTAAGAGATGTCTTAGTTCTCTTCCAATACTGCAATGCTTTGTGATGTAGCTGACCAAATCCACCAAGACCTCCTCGACCTTGACGATACTTCTTCATTCTGTTAGCCCAAACTAAATCTCTATGTACTTCTGGAGATACCCATCTTCCAGACAAATTACCAAACTCTCTGACTCTACTACTTTTCTTTCCTACTCTAACAAAATCTTTTGGTATTTGTTTGAATCCTTCAGGTATGTTTTCAGGAGCTACATTCTTAGGCAATATAACATCATCACCCATTTTACTTATGTCATCATAGAATTTAAAAGTAGCTACATCATTAGACATTAGCTTACCAGTCTTAGCCATAGCAAATGTAGAACTTATAATTTCTCCCATTTGTTTTCTCTGCTCCGGAGTAAAGTCTTTATTCATAAGAACTGACTTGTTCCCTTTTGCTTTTGATATGACTCTGTAACCATTAGCTTCTTCTTCTTTAATTCTAGCAGCTAATGTTTGTCCTTTACGAGGTCTAAATGTTTTATCTCTACCTCTCCTAACAAACTCTGAAGCAATAACACCTACATTGTTTTCGTCTCTAACTATTCTTTTCTTTCTAGGGTCTGCTGTCTTTTCGTATGAACGGTATAGATATTTCTTTTTGTTAGCCTTAAATACATCTGCATCTAAAAGTTTTAAGTCTACTAATTCTTTGCCTAGTTTATTAACAAGAGTTCTGCCTTCCTTACCTAGTGCTTTAATGTCTGGAGTCATCAGTTCCATTTCAGACTTAGATAATTTTTCATCAGTCATAAGTCTATACAAAGCTCTGTCTTGTTCCGGAGTTAGCTTCTCAAATTTTTGAAGAACCTCATTAAAATCTCCTGCCCACTTGTTTTCCATAAGTCTTCTGTTGCCTTTAGCAGTAACAAAACCTTTAGGAAGACCATAGTTTTCTATTACATAGCCACCAATGTTATCAAAGACTTTACCTCTTTTAGTATCTTTACCGCCTTTAATACCTCTACCTACATTCCTAACACTCTGACCTATAATTCCTTTGTTAATAGCTTCGCCTGCGTCTCCGTAGGCTTTGCCCATAGCAGGAGCTATAGTTTTGTTGAACTTATATAGAGCAGGAGATAATGTACCTCCGCCTGCAATGCCTATAAGAGTGTTGTTAACACGAGACATACCTTCTTCTTCATCTACATAACCTAGAGGTGCAGTAAGTCCTCCTGCAATAGCTCCAGCTTTCGCAGCAGACGCAAGATTCTTTGCTTTCATTCCGGGAATAAACCACCCTACAGGGTCTCCAAACAAACCTGCAGTATAAGCAGCCATCATAGAACCACCATACTGTTCGTTTTGAAGATACATATTAAGCCTCTTCTGGTCTTCAGCCATTTGTTTTTCGTCAGTACCGAGAAGTTGTTTAACTCCTCTCCAAGTATCAGACATACCCATACGAGCAACAAAGGCTAGTTTGTCTGCGTAAGTCTCTTCTCCATATTCAGGAGATACTTTACCTCTTAGACTACCAGTGGTTTTTATAGTGTAGTTACCAGTAGATATATTGTTCTTTTCTTTCCAAGCAGTTAATTGCTCTTGATAAGTTGACATAAACTATTCCTTATTTAGTTGTATACCAAACACCGCCCATCTTTTTAATTTCTCCTCTTGCTTTAGCTTGGTCTTGTTGCCTTTGAGTTTGATATCTAGAGTCACTAATTTTTACTTTGGTCCAAGTAGTTTTACTAGTATCATCAATTTGTTTTTCTCTTCCGGTATTTTCAACTTTCTGACCTTCCATATTAGAAGCAAATTCAACAGCCTCTGATTCATTACCTTCCATTAACAGCTTAGTTATAATTTGACCGTTAGTAAGAGTGTTTGGTTTACCATTAACCTTTGCAGGTATCTTAGAAAACTCGCTCTGATTAACATTCATTTTGTCACTTAAAAATTTTACATTGACTGGTTCAACTATAACATCCTGTCTTTCAACACCATCAACTACTGTAGTAACTGTAGCAGCTACTTTATCACCGCCTTTAATTTGTGAGTTATTAAAGTCTGTTTCTAGTTTATTATTATAAGAACCTCTTGTACCACCCTGACCTTTAATAATAATTCCTAAACCTTGTTCACCAGTAACATTTTTTTGAGCCCAATCTAAAAACTCTGGAGTATCCTCTTTCCAAGAACCATCTCCAAAGCTGTCTTTTATAAAGAACTTTTGTTTATATTGGTCCCAAATGTTGTCGTATACTCTTCCTTCTTCTGCTGATAATCCGTATTCACCAGTCTCTAATAAATCAGGGTCAGTAACATCATCATATGAATTTGTATCTGGATTGTACCTTTGAAGTCTATTATCCACTGTAATAAACTCACCTTCAGGAGGCATACTTAAACCTCTTTCTGAAAGTTTAGTTTGTAACTCTGTGTTAGCGGTCTGTGCTTCGATGTTAGCATTTCTAATGTTATTGTTATAAGTAAATGCTTCATTCTCTAATACAAGACCATCTTTAGTTGCTAACTGTACAGCTCTTTGAGATTCACCCATAAGTTTAGCTTCGGTGTGTTCAGCCAACCACTGCTCATCTTTAATTTCTGCCCTTACTTTATCAAAAGCAAACATATTAGCTTGTAGCTTAGAGTTCATTTCATTAACATCTATTTCTCTATCTCTAAAAGCATTGAGAATATCTGTCTGAGCTTTATCAAAATCAAACTTAGCTTGGTCACGAGTATCTTGATTTGTAGCTATGTCTATATATTTCTCATCTTTAAACTTAGTAAACTCAAATTTCTCCCAATCCATATCTAAATATTCTCTTCTTATTTCAGTGTCAGCATCACTAGCACCTTGAAGTCTTGTTTCTGTTTGACCCATAATGTCTACTTTCTTAGCTTCAAGTTCTAAGCCTGTGTCAGTTTGCTCCATCTCTCTGTTTTTAACTTGCATTGTTCTAGCTTTGTCTAAAAACTTTTGACCTATCTGTGGGAAGCCTGCTTGAATAAATTTATTAGCAAGTGTTCTAGCAGTGTTAGGGTCGCTCTGGTCCATATTGCCTGCTTCTTTCATAATCCCAGTTATAACATCAGCCTTCTCTTGTTGTGCAGTTTTCATACCTGCCATACCAGCGAGGTTTTGCATAAGCATACCTCCTGCTTGACTTGCTCCATATACAGAAGCACGCCCCGGCTGTAACTGAGCTACCTTTAATGCTCTATCTCTAATGCCTACATTGTCTGCTGTAGCTGCATCAAAGATATTGCTAATACCAAACATACTTTCTTCTGCCATAATTATATCCTATTTATAATCCACTAAAAATTCTACTATCTAAAAAACCGGGTGTACTCTCTTCATAAAACTTACCATAACTGTCGTCTACTACATAAGTGTTTTCGCCCGCAGGTCTCCCGTAGGTCCTAGGGCTTTTTACTTTGGGAATAGTAATCCTCTTCTAGAACTATCTTGAGCACTACTAAAACCTGTTCCGTTTCTTATTGCGTTAGTTCTAGCTGCATCTGTAAACACACTATAGCCCTTTTTTATTCCTTGAATTAAAGGATTAAAGTTATAATCTTGTGCTTGACCTGCAAGACCAGACCAAAATCCTGATGTAGTATCTGCTGTGTTACTTCCTGCTGTAGACACACCTGCCATATTACCAGTAGCATTAGAACCTTGACCTACCATTCTTCCTAAGTCTGCTTGAGGTGTCAGCATACCTGCAGTCGCACGGGCATCAGCACCAAATCCAAGTGCTTCAGCTCTAAGCATATTTCTGTAGTCCATACCAGTTTGCATAGACTGCATTTGACCTCTCATCCTTTCTCTACCAATAGAATCTTCTATAGCCATTTGGTCGTAGTAACCTTGAGTTCCAGTCCTGCCTTGTGCTATAGCAGCCTCTTGTCCTTGAAGTCTAGATTGATTAAAAGCATCAGCATTAAAATCCTCAAACCTTTTAAACTGTTGTTGTTCCATAGCATATGGGTCGCCCATCATATTCTGTAGTTCTTGATTTGCCATAGCAGAAGAGCCTAAGAATCCTTGCATCATAGCTTGATACTGTGGGTCCAGAGTCTGAAGTATCTCTTTTGTTTCAGGGTCAAACTCTACATTACCCGCAGGACCATAATTGCTCCAAGGTAATGACCTATCGTAAGCTAGGTTCTGTTGGTCTACTTGAAACTGCTGATTCTTTTCAGCAGCCTTTTGTTGCTGCCTAGCAGAAAGCATACCAACTGCTGCCTTTGCTAAAAATGCTCCTATTGCCATCTTAATCTCCTATGCTGTGCGTTTCCACATATATACAGTTATATATGGTTGTAAGTTATTGTGTGCTTGACCACCACCTGTAGAACTTGTGTTTGTTGTTGCTGCTCCACGAAGTCCATAAATATCGTGAATACTCATTGATTCACCAGTAGTTGATTTACCATAAGTGTGAGTGTGAGCAGGCATTTCAGAAATTGTTAATGTATGTGTTTTAGCACCGCCTGTTTCTTCTACTGTATTAAAGTCACTATCACTACCATCAACACCAACAAGCACTTTACCAGCACCAAATGCTGTCCAAGTCGTGCCACCTACTGCTGCAACTACTGCTGCTGAGTTGGCATAAGCAGTTGTTGTTGTAAATATTGCACCTACTGGGTAAGCAACTTGTGCTGCTAATGCTGCTGTAACAAAAGCAGTTGTAGCCACTTGTGTTGTATTCGTTCCTGCGTTTGCTGTTGTGGCACTAAATGCTTCTGAAGCACTACCATTAATGTCTGCTTTAGTATTTACTGCTGTTTCTACTGCTGAAAATTCAGTGTGGAAATCAGCTCCGGATATTACTTTTGCTGCACTGGAGTCTGCTAAAGCATCCTTACCCGACCAAGCAACAACTTTTGAATAGTCTGCCATTATCTTATTTTCCCTTGTTTGTGTAAAAGTGTTAAGTCTTGTAAAGACGCATCATAGCCATTACTCTGAAT
>Ga0208792_1000551_pt1 | contig 14161 bp, 13 predicted proteins | sample 14_taG_FD_184087 | JGI IMG/M metagenome (GOLD analysis project Ga0208792, IMG submission 184087) | Marine viral communities from the Subarctic Pacific Ocean - 14_ETSP_OMZ_AT15311 metaG (SPAdes) (version 2) | ecosystem: Environmental > Aquatic > Marine > Oceanic | place: Pacific Ocean | collected...
TGAAGACCCTCAAAGACAGATTGATTCAATTAAGCCAGAGGCTGTTTGCAAAGAAATATTAGAATTTTGCGGCTTGGGCCAATTAAAATTTAATTTTAAAACAATTAATATTGGGGATTCTTACTATCAAAAAATCGTCGAGGTAGTCCCCACAGCAATAACTAAAGGTCTACCCAGAAGCCTTTTTGTCCGTATAGACTACGGTGTGGAGGAAGAGGCTCTTTTGTATTACTGCGCTAATCATGAAGTTATATTGGTGACAGACCAGTTACCACAAATTAGTATGCTCATGCAGTTTCGTGAGAATATAAAAAGAATCCTTTACACTGTTCAAGATAAGAATGATACAATCCCTGAAGAGTACTTTGAATACCTTAAAAAGCTAGGGATAGACTTCATTCTACTTTCAGACAAAGAGGATGAGTTGCCCTTCTTAAGAAACAAATACTTTGAAACCCAAGTCCACCCAAAGCATGACGAAAAGGAGCCTATTGCTTGTTCTGATGATGCAAAATTCTTAAGTAATAAAAAAATCATTGAGGAGGATAAAATTTACATGAGTTACGCTCATTACAAAAAAAAGCTTGACTCCTGCGATAAAGTATTGGATACTCCTGAATACTGGGAAGAATCCAAACACTTCTATATTTATGAGCAAGAAAAAAGTAGCTAAGAAAGCCGCCAAGAAAAAACTATTCGGACCCGATCTTTACAAGAGGGATGAGTATGGTCTCCTAGAAAATGTCGATTACATTTTTAATGAAGATGGTTCAGTAAATTGGCGAGCTATGATCAAACCTGAGTTTCTTTACCCGAATCGGGATTGGTTTAATTACAGGAACAAACCTGTACCAGACTCTTCTGAAGGTTTAGCTGACAATCAGCTACTCATCATGCTTGGGGGTATTAAAGAACTCGCTCGACTTAGGGGTTTTGAGAATGTGTCATTTGAGGTTGACAATGTATCTGAGAGTTATGTTGTTGCTTCTTGTGAAATCCTCTGGTCCTCTAATTATGAGAGCGGGAAAGAGAGGGTTGCTTATCAAGACGTAGCTAACGCCACACTAGATAATACAGATTCATTTGCTTCAAAATTCTTGGAGACAATAGCTTGCAATAGAGCTTTCGTTCGTTGTGTTCGTAACTTCTTGAATATCCACATCGTGGGCGCAGATGAGATTGACAAGTCTAAGGGGGCTAATAATAGCATTTCTGTAGAGTCTGTGGAAGCGGCGGCTACCACACCTATTGGTCTTTTGCAAAAGACCTTACTGTCTAAAAAAGGTGTATCCTCATTTGAAGATTTCATTGAAATGCTGAAGGTGTTTTGGAAGGATGAAACTTATAAAAATGAGGACGTTGCAAAATGGAAGTCTTGGAAAGATGTCCCAAGTAAAGAGATCCGTAAGCTTATTGGGCTTTTACACAAATGATCAAGAGAATAGTTAGCGCAGAGCAGTTCAATAAAGCTGCTGACGATATTTCTGATTACTTAAATCTGAAGGCGGAAGGTAACAACTATCACTACCTTCTCCCTAATGGAGTCGAATCAATGAAGCAAGCTTTTGCTCACGATAAGATGTTAGCTTTCAATGTTTTTATGTGGGCTAACCTAAATGATTCAGGTAAATATGATGCAACTATAATCTTTCTAAAGGAGAGAGGACCAAGGCATGGGTTAGAAATATTCTCAGAATATGTCTGGCTTTCAAGTAACCCCTATGCTGGCTATAAGCTACTGGTGACAGCAATAAAATACGCCAGAGATAACGGTTTTGAGCATATACAAATGGGTTGCTCCGAAAAATCCCCAAACAAAGACAAAGTAAAAAACCTTTATAAAAGGCTTGGATTTATCAAAGATTCAGAAAATTACATAGCAAAATTATGAGCGGAAAAACTTGCAAAAAAATAAGAAAAGCATTATCATTAATCAATGAAGACCCGACATCAAGAAGGAACTACAGAAGATTCAAGCGCCAGTACCAACGTGTCCCATCTCAACATAAATCAGACTTCATTAAAGCAACAGAAGGACTCTTCCAATGAGTGGTCTAAGCTGAAGGCGGGGGGCTGTTGGATCAAAAACAGCAAAAAAGGCGAGGCTTATCTATCTGGCTCTGCCAACCTCAGTGAAGAGGCTTTGAAAAAGATTGCTGAAAATGGCGGGAAGTTAAATTTCCACATTTATAAGAACGCTTTCCAAGAGGGTAACCAGCCTACTTACAACTTCTATATACTTTGACTATTGTCCCTAAGCCGTTGATTTTCTTCTCTCAAGAATTTAATCTCGACTTTCAGCTCTGTGACTTGAATAGTTAATTCATTTATTTGAAGCCTCATAGCCTCCTTCTCTTCTGAGGAGCTAATAAGCAAGGATTCCAACTTGCTCACTCTATCAATTAGATTACTAAGCAGGACTCCCTCTGTTTGGTAGTCTAATTTTTTTATCTGATGTTCGGCACTTAATCTGTGACTCATGTATTTCCACAAAGCTCCCCCGAATAATGCTGATGCTACGGATGAGATGATTGTCCAATGATCCATAAGTTTAATTACACAATTTATTTTAATTAATATTAAAATATTTCAAAAAATTTGATTTAGGTGTAATTAAAATCAAATGGGGGAGACAGATAAAAATCTTGAAGAAGCTACATCTTTGGCTTTAAAATACTGCAACCCAGATGATAGCGAAATCATCTCTGATCTTGACAGACATTTGCGAGAGGCAGCTTGGACGCTACTAGAAAGAATTAATAATTTAGAGAATCAAGAATGTGTTTGTGAGGGGTGTGCGCCGAAGGTCGCAGAAGAGATAGAAGAAGAAGTTGAATCTTCCCCTGAAGAGCAGGAAGAAAACCCAGAAGTTGAAGCCGAATCTTCAGATGATTCTAACTTGCAAAAACTGATAGAAACAGATAAAAATAATAAAAAACTAACAAAAAAATCAAAAAAGGTTGCGGTAGGGGCTGGACTTATAGCTGCCACAACTCAGAAAGTGGCAGCAATAGGGACTGCTGGAGTAATGACAATTGCAAGCGGAACCTACTTCCAAGCCAAAGCAGCGAAAACAGAAGGTATAGAGATAGCTGTTGTTACAGAGCAAGAATATGGAGCGTTTTCCAAATTCAATAGGTTTACTGAGTCAGTTTTAGGCATTTCAACCTTCGAAGACATTAGAGAATACGCTGAAAAGGGGTATGGTGACATTAAAGGGTCTAACCCCTCTTCTGAGGAAAAAGAAGAAAAGGAGGAACTTTCTGAAGAGGAGAGGGCAAAGAGAGACAGGGAATTACTTAAAGTAAGGGAGGATCTCAAAATCAATTCCAATGAGCCTCCTACTAATCCCCCCAAACTATCTGATTATTAATCATGGAAGAAATATTCGACAAAATTTTAGCACCCTATATGTCCTCGATGCCTGAATTTGTAATCGCGGTAATGGGCATAGTTGGGACACTTGCGTTTTTTGCGCCAGAAGATAGTAAGTTAAGTAGATTGCTTAACAAAATCACTGGAAGATTGTCAAAATTTAAAGACTACTTACTTAAAAAACTTAAAAAATGAAAAAATTAATACCCCTGCTATTGCCAATATTTGTTTTATGTTGTTTTTGTAAAGCGGCTATCGTCACCTTTACAGGTGGGACGGGCTACTTAGAATCAGGTAACACTATCATCACAACCACAACTTCTCAAAATTATGGAGTCATTAACTATCAAGAACAATCTGTTATTCTTGAATATGTTTCACCCACCGAAGATTGGAGTTTTCAGACTGTAGGTGATTATTATGATGTGGGGAATGATGTTATCCACGGTCATTGGACTGCAATCTCTTCTATAGAGATTTCTCTTCAAAACAACAACCCTTTTGATTTACAGTATTTTCAGATAACTTCGAATACTTCGGCTGGTGGGCAACCAGCTACAAATGAAGAAAATATAGGCATTCAAGGCTACTTAAATGGCTCTTCTGTTACGGAGATATATGCTTTACCCAGCGTAGATTGGGGTGCATCAAGCACTAGAGATGTTTTCTTGCCCAGCTCTTTTGATAACGTCGATAAAGTAGTTATCTTTGATAGGGGTGTATCAGCAACTCATACTGGTAATTCAAGCTGTCCTGAGTGTGGTAATTCAGGTTTCTGTTTTGGGATGGACAATTTTGTGTTTGATGAAGCTGTTCCTAATTCTCTTGTACAAGGTAATGGGACTACATTGCCAGTAGTCCCAGAAGCTAATTCTTTACTATTTTTAATTGTAGCTTTGCTACCTCTATTCAGAAGGAAGCGCTAATTATTGATTGTAAACTTCGCGCTCCAACTTCCTATAACGAGAGTCTGAATGCCAAACTTCGTTAGTCTGGGGGGTGTAAACCCCCTCCTCAGTCTGAATCGGCTGACCCGCCTTGAGCTTCAAGGAAGACGGCTGATATATGTTTAAACTGGTTGTTTTCGGTGCGGAGCTGCCCCCGCAAGAAGTCAGCACGATCACTGGACTCATTGTCGCCAACAGCACGTAACTTTTCAATTTCTTCGATAAGTTCATTTTTATTTTTGTTGTGTTTTTCTGTGATTTCAAAAAACGCGAGTTTGTTTCTCAAGGCGAGATACAACTCAATGCTTTTTAAGACAGATTTAACCAGAGACATTACTTTGTTCGTTTTTTACTACTAAAAATCTCCTTTTCCCCATCATCCTCTATGACTTTCACTGAGCCAGATACATATTTGGCGCAATTAATTGCTTCGTCCTTTAAAAGGTACGAGTGATGATATTTCTTTTTTTTATCGTATACTCGATATTTTACTAATTCTTGATTCATTATGGTTTGAATTCTAAAGTTATGTTCGCTACAAATGTCTTATCGTCAGAGATCATTCCTTCAATTAAACACTTACCCTCTCGCAAGGAAATGCGCTTTCCGTCAAAAAGATACTTCTGTTCATCAATACTGATTTGAGTAACACAAACATTTTTACCTGATTCTACGTTAATTATATCATAATCTACAATTTTGTCTTGCAGATGCTTACTGAGATCATTTGTGCCTACTACTTTAAGGTGTTTTTTCATCTTTTCTGTATTATACCATAGGACAGTTTGGTCCTTATTATTTAATATTATAGCTCTTTTATCGTATCTATCTATCCATTTTTTATAAAAATCGACTTTAAATGTCCTTCTAATCTCAGACTTAAAGTATTTGCCATTCTTTTGTCGAACGTGGTCTAATATCGCATAAAAAGCTTTTATTTTGGTTGAATTGGAGCCGCGCCTATTACTAAATAAAAACTGTATATGATTATAAGTTTCACGCTCTTTTAAAAAGACGTAACAAATATCGTCGCAGTAGTAAATCTCACAATCGCTACAGAACTCGTTAAAGTACCTTTTAGCTGCTGCTACCCTCATAGTTCTAGATCCAGAACAAAAAGCGTTATAAGGCTTAGATCTCAAACAGAAGTCGAGAAAGTCATCCCAAGCCTCTTCTTTGTGGATTAATTGTTTAATTATCATTTCTACAGGTTATAATAGTGTAAAATGTGTAATATTAAACATGGCGGTTGAAGGAAAAAATGAAGCAGCAAGAAGTTTATTAGATTTGCAGCCAACTGCAATTCTAGAACTATATAGGTTGTATCCAGATACGGTGGATTCACCATCTACCTTCTTGAGCTTTCATGGGGGTTCTGTTTTCGGTGAAAATGTAATTTGGCAAGGTGTGCAATACATGCCGATCCCTGTAGAAGCTGAAGGCTTCGGGGTGTTTGGGGATGGGTCTTTACCAAGGCCCAAGATTAAAGTCGCTAACAAGAACAAGATTGTTACCTATTTTTTAGCTAAATATAAAGATTTTAAAAATGCCAAAGTACTTAGGAAAAAAGTTTTTGTAAAACATTTAGATGATGTGAATTTTGAGGGAGACAACCCTTTTGGTTTAGCGAACTCTGATTCTGAAATTTCAGAAGAGAAGTATTACATAGGTCAGAAAGTACAAGAAAACAAATCTTTTGTTGAGTTTGAATTAAATTTGCCCTTAGATCTAGATAACTTCGATGTAAATAATAGAACTGTAAATGCCAAATATTGTTATTGGCAGTATAGGGGGTTAGGATGTCGATATGATGGTTTACCAGTAGAGCGGGAAGATGGATCGGCTTTCACTGACACTAATAATAATCTTATAACCTTAAATACTAACGAGGGATTTAATTTTGAAAATCGATTTTATCAACCCGATTCTGGTTATTCTGTTGGTGAATCCGTTTTTATTGAAGATAAATCAATTATTTTAGATAGAAATGACCTTGGTGAACCTCTATTCCATAGAACTTGGTACGTATGCTCACAAACCGCTTCGGGCGATCATCCAGAAGGCAACCCCTCATTTTGGCAAAAAGATGGCTGTAATAAAAAGATAGAGGCTTGTCAAAAGCGTTTTTCTAGTAAGAGTTTAGTAAAAAAATTCATTGGAGAAGAGGAGGCAACATCTGACTATTTAAATTTACACAGAACGGGTGCAGCTTCGCTCGCTACAACTGATGCGAATGTGACAGGGGTTTTTACTGGAGACTCTTGGACTTTATCAATGTGGGTTCGCGGCGAAGAACAATACTATTCAGGGGGATACATCTACCCAGCCTTCGTAGAAAACTGGTATAACCCCGTTGTTTTCGCAACTCACGAATTACCAAGAACAGATTACGATTTTACCCCAGAGATAGACAGTACGTTTGGCGATGATAATACTTTAGTTAGAGCGAATTTACATTTTTCAAGCTACGTAGATGAAGATCAAGGTATCTACTTAGATTTAGCCACACCCACAGAAGATGGCGCAAAAAACAAATTATCAAGAGTCCCAAGTAAAATAGCATCTAAAGATAAGTTCCATTGTCTTGTTTTTAGAAAAGATTTTGATCCAGTAAACAATAAGTCAACAATAGATATTTTGGTCAATCCTCAAAAAAATCAATATGGGGATACTGTTTACTCCAGCAAAACAAAAATAAATATTGATAACGGTACGGCTGGAGTAGATCTTTTTTCGTTATTCTCTGACAAAACAGGCGATTTGCATGAAGTAACTTCTTTTGGGGGCGATATAGCCCAAGCTTGCCTTTGGTCAGGCAGACTTAATGACGATGAAGCTTGTCACATAGGGTCTACAAATTCAGTGTCCGATTTAGAAGTGTTTTTAACTGATGATGGTTTACAAAAAGCGACTCGTAATTACTGCGATTATGTCCCTCTAAGATACAATGAGGCTACTGGGTATTTAGCACCGCTTACAGGTTCGAATAGGCTTTGTTTTTGGTATGATATGGAGACAGGGTTAAGTTCTAGTAAGTTTATACTTCAAGACGAGTCTCATAATGGTTACGATATGACGGGTTTTGGAATGACAGGAGAATTTGAAAAACGCACGATAGAATATAAAAAAGGTAAATTTTTAGAGTTCGTCCCCAACCAAAATGCTCAATTTAAACTCCCCTTTGGGGGGTTCCCCGGGACAGATGGATTCGATTATAGATCTCAAGGATCTCAAAACAATATATAAATATGAAAGACGCTTTACAATTGATAGTTGATGAGTCAGAATCTAACCCTTTTATAGAAATATGTGGTTTTTTAGGGTTCGATAGAAAAAAAGAAACTTATGTAGTTCAGAATGAAAAAAATGTGTCCCAAGACCCTTCAGAGTATTTCATGATTGATCCTCTTAATTATTTAATTTTTAAAGAGAAGTATGATTTATTAGCGGTTTACCATAGCCACATCAATGCAGATGCTGAACCATCAGAGTTTGACGTAAAAATGTCAAATAATTGCTGTATACCATTTTTAATATATAGTATTGAAACTAAAAAATTCAATCTTTATGAGCCGCAAAACTTAGAAACAGATGTAGATATATATAACAGGTTTAAGGAGGATTATGACAACTATTAGATTACATGGGATTTTAGCTCAAAAGTACGGCGAGACGTTCAAAATGGACATTAGTAAGCCTAGAGATGTTATTAGAGCTATTGACGCTAATAGGGGTGGTTTTAGAAAAACTGTAGTGGATTTACAAAAAGAAGGTTTCTCATACGAAATTTTAGTTAATAAAAAAAGACTTAATAAAAATGAGTTTTTAAATAGTAAAAAACCACAAGAGATAGATTTTGTGCCTTTTATTGTTGGAGCTGGTATTCACTTATTAGTAGCTGTAGTTGTAGCAGTGGTTTCAGCTGCAATCCAGTATGCTTTATTGGACCCCGGCACTATTGAGGGAGGAACAAGCACCGTAGGTGGAGATTCCAATTCAATGATGTTTGCCAGTAGCCAAATTAATCTTACCGCTCAAGGCTCCCCTCTTCCTATTGGTTACGGTAGGTTAAAAGTTGGGTCAAGCGTGGTTCAAGCTTCAGTTAAGTCGCTTCCACAGACGGCGGATTCTCTTGAGAGCATGACTAATAACCCTTTTGAAACCAGCTACAATGAAGGCATTGACATTTTTGACTCAAAACGGAAATCATGAATCATTTATCTAGAAAGAAAAAACTATATGGGGCAGGTAAGAAAAAGCCTAAAGTAAAACCTGCTGTCCTGCTTCCCCCTAAAATAGGAGAGTTTCAATTCGAATCTTCTTTCAGTTATGTTGAAACTTTAGATTTAATATCGGATGGGCCAATTGAGGGTTTAGTAGATAACAAAGGGGATCTTTTATTTAAAAACGAGCTGTCTAGAGGTGTTTATCTTGATGAGACTCCAGTTTCTGTATCCGCAGGTACAAAAGAAGAGCCTGAACATAGGCGAGACCTAAAAAATGATACGAGCGTTTCCACAGATATACAAACTTTTGAAAACTTAAGAACAAAAGGGCCTAATGTTTCTGAGACAACAAGAATTATTCCGGGATTCTGGGGTGCTCCAACTGGGCGGGAGATCACCATAAGATTTTTAGATCTGATTGAAGGGGTAAGTACGCCGCTGCTTCTTGGCCTTGGTGGGGTTAAATTTGTAGACGGGCCTGATGCTGATGGATTTAGTGATGATTTCGGTGAGGTAGAAAGGTATATTAACTCCACCACCAGAGAATTTGTATATAGCTTTAGTTTCGCGTTACAACGAGAGCTAAAGACCAAGGATGAAAACTACTTTGTGATATTCATGAACAAGGATACAGTAAATAATTCTGATTTATTTGTATGCCTGACTAAGTTTGGGGATGAAGATTTTAGGAATAGTAATCGGCGGTTTGAGAAGAATGACGGACTCCTTACTTGCGCTAATAAGATCATTAAAGATAAGTTCAATCTCCCCGGAGTAGCCCCTAACATGCGTAAGCAAGAGCCTTCGTCAGCGCACATATTAACTCAGATTTTAGAAGCTTACGATAGTTATGGCCCGACTCCTGACGGAGGTCCAGCTTCGAACCCTTTTATGAGAAGGCTTATAATGCATAAACTACAAAAGGTGTTTACAAATCTTTCTGTAGGAGACGGCGAAGTTTTTAACGAAGATGTGGTGGAAAGAGGTGAGGTCACAGCGAAAGAATTGATTCGTGATCTTTTAGAGGTAATCTGGAGAGCTGGTTACATGATTATGTACCTTCCAGATAGGGATATATTACATGGTATAGGAGAGCCACAATTCACAGACCCAACGGAGGTTTCTGTTATACCTACCGAGTCTAACGGCGAATATTCAGAGCTGTATGCCCAAAGAGAATACGCAGATTTGTTGATTCCGATCTGTGATGCGGATGGTAAGCTCGACCAAAACGCTGATATACTAGGGGCCGCATTTATAATTTTCAGGATTCCGTGGTCGCCAAGTGTATCGATTTGGGGAGATCCTGCGTCTTTCGATTTTGGTGATTCGCTATCAAAACTAAAAAAGATTAAAAAGTTAACGGTGGCTCAAGTACGACAAAACACTGATATTAGTGATTTTAAATATAATTATAATAATGTTTTAATTGAATCTAGAAACGGGGAAGAGTCTCAAGAACCATTTAAATTTTTTAATAAAATTTATATTGATAAAGCTATAAACAAGGCGATTTATGGGCCTTATAGATCGGTTGGTCAAGTTCAAAGGATAGATCCTGAATTTCAGAACAAAGCCAGTTTAAAGATAATAGGGCCAGTGACATTAGGTTTTGATAATGATGGGGAGGGTACTTTAGGAGATGTCCGTGCTCGAAGAGGAAGACCATTTCGAGGTAATGACGGGCTTCCTATCGGGGAAGGCAGTAATGATAATCAGCGTATAACTAGTAAAGATTACACTTCATGGAGCGAGGATGGAAATACATACGGTCTAGATGAGGCAGAGTCGCCATCAGTTTATTACGTCAATAACCCAAATGTCTCTGAAGTTTTTGTTACATTAAGAGTGGATTCTCTTTCTGATACAGCGGAAACACTCTTAGCTGGAAGCAATGATAACGATGATTCGTTTAAGGCTGGAGACAAATTGCCAGCTGTTTTGAACATTCAGATTGAAGTGGGTAAAGTTACCTCCGAAGGATTACAGCAACCAACATTAACAAAAAATTATAGGATTGCAGCTCTTATAGAAGGAACAACCCTTATTGATATAGGTAACCCAGATAACACAAACAGACCCAATGAAACTAAATCTATTGCTGAACTTAATGACGTAAAAAATTTTTTAGGATATCAGGAATTCAAGGGAGGCGCTGACTTAGCTACGCCATTCCCACTGCCAAGAGTCAATGACTACTCAGCAAACAATTCTTACTCCTCCCCAGAAAAAAGGTATGTTAAAGTAAGAAAGTTATCAACGGAGACGTTTTCAGTCTTAATATCTAAGAATGTATCGGTTCAAAAAGTAACGGAGATTATTCCTGTTAATTTAACTTATCCATTTTCCGCTATCGTAGGGACAAAGATTGATTCCAAAAGCTTTGCTCGCTTACCATCAAGATCTTTCGATGCTAGATTAAAATTAATTCAAATTCCATCAAACTATTACCCAACTGAAGAATTCCACAGAAGAAAAGATAAAAGGTATTATGATACTAAGTCTGAATTCGAAAATGCTTCAGCAGAAAAGAAATCTATATATGAAGGAGACTGGAATGGGCGATTTAAAATGGGTTGGACTGACAATCCAGCTTGGATTCTATACGATCTTCTCACAAATACTCGATACGGTTTAGGCAGATATTTAGAGGAGAATGACATTAATAAATGGGAACTTTACAAGATTGGCAGATTCTGTGATGCTGTAGATTCAAATGGCGACTTTGAAGGTGTACCAGATGGCAGGGGCGGTTTAGAACCTAGATACTCTTGCAATATAATGCTCAATAGTAATGAAAAAGTTTTTGATTCTGTACAGCTCATATCAAAATTATTTAGGGGGCAAACTTTCTTTAGAGCTTCAGAAGTCTCATTCGTTGATGAAAGAATAAAATCTCCCATAGCTACATTTAGCAATAACAACGTAAAAGACGGAGCATTTAATTATTCTAACCTAAGAAGGGATCAACAATTCAACACCGCCGAGGTCTCCTATTTAGATAGATTTGAAAACTTCACTCCGAAAGTTGAAGTTGTTGAGAATGAGGAGGATATTAGAAGCAGGGGTGTATTTAAAAAGAGGATCGATGGTTTGGGTGTGACATCTAGAGCTATGGCCAGAAGAATTGGCCAACATTTAATTTACAGGACCATTCAAGAAAATCAAAGGGTAGCATTCATTTCTGGTTTAGAAGCTTTACTGTGTCAGCCCGGGGATCTTATTATTATTGACGACGACTTAAAAAACGAAAAATCTAACTTCGGTAAGGTTCTTAGTGTTGATGTAGACAATCAATATATTCAATTAAGTGGTCCATTTTATTCTGACTCTATGGAGGGGACATTAACCGTATATAATCCCACAGGAGAAAACTCAATCGAAAATCTGAGCGATATCGCTCTAACAAAAAGAAGCAGAACAAATACTTTTACTATTACTGGTTCACCTGCACCTTCGTTTGACATTTATACTGGATTGTATAATTTTTCAAAATATAGAGATGGTTATATAGATTCTAATATAGAAGAATTAAGTACATTTTCTGAGTATGCTTTGTATACAGGCACTGGAGATAACATGTTATACTTCGGGACGGGTTATACAGGTTGGACATTCGCGACGGGCCTTGAAGAATCAAATAGAGGCTTTGTGGCTAAATCAACAGGTATTCAGAGTCTGGCTCAATTAAATACTGGATTTATTTCGTCTTATAATAATGGTGTGCCTGATAAAAGAGGAGGAACAGATCTTGATATTTCAGGTCAAATCAGTGGTGACCTCAATGAACTTGAAATTAGGGGTATCCTAGAGTCAGAAATAGCTCAAAATTCACAACCTCACATTGCAACTTTTAATGTTGTAACAGCTGGTGTTGGTGATGGATTCGGTTTTGCAAGCGGGGTAGATAATCCTGACGTTTTACCATTCATCAAGTTAGGTAGCCCATATAGATTTGATCTAAAAGATGGGGATAACACCTTATATAAGATTGACGCGATTAAAGAAAACAACCCTAATGAATATTTAGTATCTGCGGCTAAGTTTGATACTGGCAAGTTTTCGTTGATTGAAAATGATATATCCTTAGATAGAAAAGAAAATACATACGACTTTAATGTAGCGACTCAGATTGGTGACACAATTTTCAAGAACTTGAGTGCGCCATCAGGTTTATCTCTTATTACTGGTGAAGGTACAGAAACATCCACTTTCTTTATAAGTGGAGATTGGTCTGGGTCAGCAGAAGATGTAAGTTATGAAGTGGTTCTAAGTCGCCCTAATGGTGGGAGATTCTCAGTTAATGTGCCAGACAAATACATTAAGTTTGATAATTTAAGCTCTATAGGAAACTACGCTTTAAGTGTAAAGGCTATTGGGTCTTCTGTAGGGATGACAAAAACCTCAGATTCGGAATTCTCAACCGAAAGAATATTCGTCCTTTACCAAGAGTTAGAAGAATTCGACAGATCTTTTATAACAAATATAACATTTAACTAAATGCCTTTATACGAATTTCAGCCATCTTTTACTGTCGATCAAACGGATTTAAGTTTGACATCTACAGGTAGTGGAGTACACCTTAACAAAGCTGTTACTGTCGATTTAGGCATCTTAGATAGGGTTAGTGGAACTGTAGGGAGTAACAGAGACTTTTTGTCAAATGCTTATGTTAATAATATTAATGTAGATATTCTTAACATTGATGGAACTGTTAAATATCAAGATTTCCTTACTGATTACAAGTCTAATGCGTTTACCATAACAGAGTATGACAATATCAATACCTTTGGTCGATACACGAAGGATTTTGGCGTAAGAGCTACTGTTTCGGACAGTACGCAGACTCATACCTCTGAATTTTATCTTTATGGTAATGCGCTTGAATTTAGTGGTATAACAATTAGAGATTCAACAGGTACGACCTCTCATACTGGATCTCAAAGCAGTAAGACGGCTGTAAATGCGACTGGTCAGACTGGGATTTTAACTAGTACTATCACATTCAATAATGATAAACTTTACACATCTTTTGACAAAGTAGACATTTACAGTTCTACTGGATCGGATGAGTTCGTTAATCAGATCGGCCTCACCCCAGTTTTTTCGCGTAGCCTAAATAACGCGCCTATTCAATCATTTAATATTACAGAGGGTATATTACCTCCCGATACTGGTATATATCTCCACTTTGTTCCCTATAGTCAGGTTGGCCAAGGTGAAGCTTGGACCGTTGGCCCATATACTTTTAAAAATAATCCTATAGCCTCTAACCCTTATATCACCGAAGTCACCAGCGGTGACATTACGGGAGCTTTAGGTTTTACACCTTCTGACTCATCCTCATCTGGGGGAGTCAGAACGGTTACCGCTGGCGGTAATACCCTTGATTCTAGTGAGACGTTAGCGTTTACAGCAGGTTCGAATATACAAATTACGGAATCTTCTGGTGAGGTTACGATTGCGTCACCCTCTGGCGTAGCATCAGATGATGTTAACTTTATAGTAAAACTTACTCAGGCTGAGTATGATGCCATAACTCCAGATTCTAATACTTTATATTTTATTAGTGATGAATCAACTAATTCTCCAGTTGTTAACCCTATAAAAACT
>Ga0208792_1000552_pt1 | contig 14156 bp, 4 predicted proteins | sample 14_taG_FD_184087 | JGI IMG/M metagenome (GOLD analysis project Ga0208792, IMG submission 184087) | Marine viral communities from the Subarctic Pacific Ocean - 14_ETSP_OMZ_AT15311 metaG (SPAdes) (version 2) | ecosystem: Environmental > Aquatic > Marine > Oceanic | place: Pacific Ocean | collected...
TATTACTGTAACCTTCTTTGTTAAGGCGCAAGGCTTCGGCCTCGCACTCTCGTATAGGTTTTTCAGACATCCACTTAATTATGCCTTCCGAAGCAGACAAACGCAAGCGCGTTCTGGAGCCGCGCATCGACCCGCAATCCAAGAAAATGGACGTGGGCGGTCTAATGATCCAGCCCACCAGTCTCCTCACCGCTCTACTCTACGGTTTCGCGCACCACCCGAACGACAAGGCCAAGGAGTTTTACTTCTGGCGAGTCTGCGACGAACTCTGGAATAGGGAAGAACTGCCAGAGCCTATGATGGTCCGCCATCCTTGGGCCGAAAAGATGATTCGGGCTGCTATTAAGCACAAGTATCTGGCGGTCGGTGGCTCTGCGTCGTCCGGTAAATCACACACAATGGCCGCATGGGGAATCGTCCAGTGGCTATCGCAGCCACGCGATACGCTGGTTCTGATGACCTCGACTACCTTACGGGAAGCACGAAAAAGGATATGGGGTTCAGTAATGTCTTTGTTGTCGGTGATCGATGGTGCGCCGATCAAGATACGGGATTCGATAGGAAACGCTGCCTATGTCGATGAGAACGGCACGCTAATCGAGAGGGCTGGTTTATCGCTTATCGCAGCGGAAAAATCTAAGACGCGAGAAGCCATCGGAAAATTCATCGGAATCAAGCAGAAGCGGGTGATCATGATCGGTGACGAGCTTTCAGAACTCTCTGAGAGCATTTTGCAGGCTGGTCTGACTAACTTATCGAAGAACCCATTCTTCCAGATGATCGGTATGTCCAACCCGAACAGCCGATTTGACGCCTTCGGCGTCTGGTCGGAGCCGAAGAAGGGCTGGGAGTCCGTTGACACACAGACCGCTGACAGGTGGACCACTAAATGGAACGGCCACTATCTCCGGCTCGACGGTGAGCGGAGTCCGAACATTACTTTAGGAGAGGTTAAGTATCCTTGGTTACCCACCGCTGAGAAGCTGGCGGAAGACAGGGCGTTATTGGGGCCGGAGTCCAGAGGGTATATGCGGATGGTTCGCGCAGTCTTTTTCGACTCTGACGAGACAACCGGAATCTACTCTGAGGCAGAGCTTACTAAAGGTGGCGCGATGGGGGAGGTCGATTGGGCCGAAAAACCGACGGCGGTGGCCGGAATAGACCCTGCCTTCACGAACGGTGGCGACAGGACTATTATGTATACCGCTGAAGTCGGCTACGCCCGAAACGGCCAATACGTATGTAAATTGGGAGAGGCGATCCACCTAAACGATGACGCCACTAATAAAGCGGTTCCGCGCACCTACCAGATCGTCCACCAGATTATAGATCACTGTAAACGGAGGAATATCTCTGCTAATAACGTAGCACTCGACTCGACCGGAGCGGGTGCGCCGTTCTGCGACGTGTTGGCTGGCGAGTGGTCGAGCGACTTTATGCGGGTTACCTTCGGCGGTAAAGGATCAGACAAGCGTGTCAGCATGAATAGCCAGCTAACCGGAGCCGAACTCTACACGAATCGAGTCTCTGAACTCTGGTTCGTCGGTAAGGAACTGCTGAGAACTAAGCAGATCTACGGTGTATCATCGGATCTCGCACAGGAAATGTGTGCCAGAAACTACGACATGACTAAAGGAACAGGCACGCTGAGAGTGAAGATTGAGTCGAAACCAGAGTTCAAGGCACGGTTTGGTCGCAGTCCAGACTTGGCAGATGCTGCGTTCTTGGCTCTCGATTGCGCTCGCCAGCGATTAGGATTAGTGGCTGTTGATCCACCGAAAGACGATGACGGTAAGGGGTTCAGGAAACAGGTTACGATTAAAAGTCTTAGCGGTGCGCTCAATAATCCAGATACCAGTCTGATCAGCTAAAAAAAACTTTTCTCTGAGGCTCTTAGTCTCTTATAATATATTATAAGAGACTAAAGGTCTGGGAAAAAAGTTTTTTTTGCCCCGAATCCCGAAGATTGACACTTGTTCCTAAAACCTGTATCTTTTGCCTGTGGCGAATAAACGATTCAAGCGGCTCCCTTCTGGCCGTATCCAATACCACGGCGAGACGTTCGCTGGCTTTAATAAGCCTAAACGCGCCCCGAAAGGGTCGAAAAAAAAATTTGTCGTGTTAGGCAAGGAAGGTGACAAAATCAAGAAAGTCTCGTATGGACATCGTGATTACAGCGATTTCACGAAACACAAGAACCCGAAGCGTCGGGCTAATTTCAGGGCCAGACACAACTGCAAAACCGCGAAAGATAAGACAACCGCCCGCCACTGGGCCTGCAAGCACCTCTGGTAGCCTCCTAAATCAATTAACCGCAGAACAACTATGAGTCCTAATGACCCGTCAAGCATGAGAAAAGATTTCTTTGATGAGCTAAAAAAACGCTCAAATAAGAGTTTACTAACCCCTGATGTATTAAATCAAGCAAAAGAAGAACTTGCTAAATACGAAGGTGTGTCAGGCGAAGCATTTGATGACACGATAGCTAAACAACAAATTAAGCCTTCAAATGTGAGGCTTGATACGTTCAACGAAATGAAAAGCCTCGCAAAGAGGCGTAAGCTAACCCCTGAAATATTCAATCAAAAGAAAGAAGACCTTAATAAGTACGCGGGTGTGTCTCCTGAATTGTTTGATTCGACGATGGCAAAAAACAAAATTCAGCCATCGGGGTCTCCCATGAGGTATGAGTATATGGACGAACTCAAGAAACTCTCAGGAGCCGGTAAGCTAACGACAGAAACTTTAAATAAAGCAAAAGAAGAACTTGGTAAATACGAAGGTGTGTCTGGCAAAGCATTTGACTCAGCGATGGCTAAAAACAAAATCAAAGGTACAAGTTTTTCATCGCCTGAAGAAGCTACTAATCGCGCTATATATGAGGCTAACTATGGTTCACCTCTTACAGCAATGGATATTCGGTCTAATGACTCCGGCTACAAATTCGGTAGTGGTGGAGCGTTGAGCCAAGGACTCACTGCGAATCAAAGATCCACACCAGCAACAAGAGTCAGCCCTGAGAGTACTAAGTATCGTAATGCAGAGCGCAGGCTTCGACGTAGAGGGTATACCAAACAAGCAGGCGAGATGGCAATGCAGAGAGAGCTTGTGCGTATGGGAGAGCCGCGAATCGACACGCCTGAATTGAGGAATCAGAGAATGGCTCAGAAACTTCAGGCTGGGAGAGAAGCCCAAAGGCAAGATAAGGCTTATGCCGACAGCGCAAAACCGAGTTTTTTCCAGAACATTACTAGTGGTCTCGGAATCACAGAAAAAGAGAAAAAAGAAGATTCAATACCTAAGCGTTCATTCAGACGTAAAAAAGATCTTAATTTCTTAGAAAATTTAGATTTAAACGTCTTAGATGAATTAGCCAATGGCGGGTAAATTATATTGGCGTAAATATTACAGACCACTAAAATGGCTATCGACTACAACCAAGACATCGCCCCACTACGCCAGCAGTATTTCCCAATGCTCGCTGGCGAAAGAGGTTTTGATCAATCGATGAAGTATCGTCAGGATGTCCTGATGCCTATGCGTATGCAGACTATGAAGATAGAGCAGCACGCTATGTCTATGAAAAGGCAAGAGATCGCCTTTGAAAGTCAAAAATTAGGAATCCAGAAAGCTAGACGAGACGCTCAGAGGCAGAACGAAGCTTTAGAGTATGCCCCTAAAATTGATTCTCTAGTTAACGGTATCCTTGATGATGATACCCTGAGTCCTTTAGAGCAGCAGGAAGAGCTGAATAGAAGTCTAGTCGATTACTCTTCAGTAATCGCATATAGTCCAGTCTTAGCTAGTAAGGTTACTGCCGCAGAGAAAGCTATTGGCGCACAACAATCAATTGAAGATCAGAAGAAAAAAGACGCGCTAGAAGCGAAGCAAGATAAACTCAGAGAGGAATCTCGATATCTTGAAGCGATGAAAATAGCTTTGGCTAATGGTGACGTTGGTTTAGCTAATAAATTAACCGAGATGCCGGAGGGTTACGGAGGCGTTGGAATAACTCCCTTAGAAGAGGCTATAAGGAGTGGTGCGGCATCGAAAAAGAAAGAATTAACAAATTCAATTCTAGCGTCACAACAAAAAGCAGAAGACGAGTTCCGAAAACAGAATCTGTCTCTTTACCAAGGTTATTTCGATCAAGTTTCTAAAATAGAACCCAAAGAACCGGAATATGTCGAAGAGGGAGAGGAGACGCCATTCGATCTTAAAAAAGCGGACAAGGATACTCTTTATAGCATATACTCTAAACTAGATCCCGTAAAATACCCAGCCACACAAGTAAAAACTATTTTACAGGATGTTACTGATCGCCAATTAAGAAGCGCACTTTTAGGTGTGCTAGGCACTAAAATTAACGAATTCTCTCCTAAAAAAGAAAGCAAACTTTCTAAAGCCTTTACTGCCCCGAAGACCGAAGATTAAAATCTCCACCTAAACCACATACACCTATTATCAGCTATGACTGACTACGAAAAGCTTGTTGGCTCACTAACTTCGCCGACCCCCGAACCTGAATTTGAGAATTTTTCAGACTGGTCTTCAGAAAGACCCGCCGAAGAAGAGGATACGGAGACCCGTATTAATTATGCGAACTACCTGCGTAAAACGTATATTGATGCTGGTGCAATGTCTCTTAACGCGGAGCAGGAGATTAGTAATGGACTGTATCAATCTTTAATTGCAGAAGGCACTGTAGAGAAGGGTGATGTGGATGGCTTTGCGGCACTCACGGCCCCTAAAGGAGTTTCTAGAGAAGCCAAGTTGAACATGATCCAAGCTAGGATCAGTCAAGATGATCCTGACTGGACTACTATCACGGAGTTCAAAGAAGCTAACCGGATGCGGTCGGAAGACCCTACATCTATTGGAGACGATACCTTCAATGAATTGCAGCTTAAATCTGACGAAGCTATCGACCGTCAGTATGATGTCGTAAAGAAACGAATGCTCCGCGCAGGAGATCTCCCTTTCATAGCTACCACAGACGCAGAAGGAAACCGCAGAATTATTGCAGGCGACTCTGCCTTAAAGTTTGATAAACTTAGTGACGCGCTCGCCGCTTCTTCCGCAGGAGATGTGTCATTGTCGGATGCTCTCGATGCTCAAAGGCAACTAGAAATCCCTTCTTGGTCTACTGTCCCTGTTTTCAAACTGAATCGATACAACGAGGCAAAAGCAATGATCGACTCATTGTCGGGGGGTTCTTCTAAATTAGGAATCCAAATCGAAGCCCACGCTAAGAACCTAGCTGAGTCGGAAGACGAAGGGGTGATGGATTGGTCTAAGAGAAGGTTGGAAGATGTCGGAGATTTCTTCAGCGGTATTTTTGGTGGAGATCACGATGCTGAACGGAGAATGGGTGCAGTAGAACGCGCTCAAGAAGTTGATCGCTCAGAGGCTATCCGTTCTATCGCGGAAAAGCTCAATAACCGGAGCGGACTCGAGCAAGGAGAGGAATATACCACAGAAGAAATCGAAGCTGCCTATAACCAAGCTGTCTTAGAGAAGGCTACCAACAGTGGGATGTTTGAATTCTACGAAGGGAAAGAAGCTGGGAAGAATCTCAGACTGACTTCTTTCGGAACTCCTGTCGTTCACTCGGCTGCGATGGTGAATGAAGATGCTTTCAACGATATGTTGAAGGCCCGACCTGACATCGATCCTGAAACACGTCGGGTGTTAGAAACAAATAGGGTTGCGTTATTGGATCAAAACTTTGAACGCTACGCAGACATTCTCAGTAGGAGTGGCGTTGACGACGAGTGGAATGCGGCTTTGATGCAGGGAAGGGCCGACGGTAAAGCTAACCACAAAATCTTGAATGATTTCTTAAAGGATGAAGAAAACTACAGTGAGTTTACTGAAAAAGCTGCTGGCGTAGGTTGGTCTGTAATCGACGGCTTTGGGACTCTTCTTGCTGCTGTTCCGGCAGCTATGGGTAGTGAGATAGCTACCGACTACTTAGCAAAGTCAGCGCAGCGTAGTGCTGACAGGAGAGAAGTAGCTAGAATGTTCAACCAAGAGTATGGTTACATCCAAGAAATTGCGGAGACCATAGTCCCCATGACGGTTGATATTGCAGCTACTGCTGCTCTAGCAACGGTTACTGCACCTGCCGCTGGAGTAGGAGGCGCGGCATATGTGGCTGCACGCGCTGGTTCTTTCGCTGCCGCGAAGGCTATTACTAAAGGAGTGGTGGCTCACACCATTAAAACCGCTCCTAAGAAGATTACTACTTTAGGGTTCGGTAAAAGCAAAGGATCACAGACGATGGCTCAAGTAATTGAGCAAGCGGTGAAAACGGGAGACGGCAAGTTAACTAACGACGTTATGAAAGCGTTCAATAGTAACTTGGCTGAGAAGATCGGAACTAGTTCGGCTGTTTTTGTCCCCGCAGCTACCAGATCAGGTGCTGCGACTTATGGTAGTATCACTAACCACCTTAGAGAAAACACAGATCTCTCTGATGAAGAAATTAGAGACAGGGCTTTAGGTGCAGGTTTAACGAGTGCAGCGATAACAGGTATTATTACTTCTGGTTTTAGTCTGATGGGTCGTGGAGGACTAGATGACGCCTTCCTTCGCGGAATGTCTTTCAAAGAGTTGAAAGCGGTTACTAACAGAGTATCCGGTTTCGCACAGGATATTAAGGACGAAACTTTGTCAAAAGCGATCAAGAAATCGATAACTAAATCACTTAGTAAAAATGGCAAGATGGCTAGAGTTTTCTCATACGGCAAAAACTTTACTGACGAAGCTATGGAAGAGGGACTCGACCAGTTCGTCAATAGCTTCGTAGAAGACGCAGCCCTTGATCAAGACACTCCGCTATTAGAGCGTCTGACGCAAACATTCCACGCTGCCATGATCGGGGGTATCATGGGGGCAGGTGCGCCTATTGTTCAGAAAGTTGGTTCTAGGTTGGCGATGAATGAGCAGCGTAAGTTTGCTCAAGTAGATCGTCTTTACGATCAAATTGCTCAAGACGTAGAGTTAAATCTAAAAGATACAGGTAGCCCTATTTCCGCTGCTGTTCTCGGTAGGTATTTTAGATTGGGTGCGAAGGAGGCAACTCGTCAAGTGCCGCGACAGTCCGCTCCAGAAGTTGCGCCAGAACCTACGCAAGAAGTTGCGCCAGAACCTACGCAAGAAGTTGCGCCAGAGCCTACGCAAGAAGTTGCGCCATTGCTTGAAGGGGATCAACCTGAAGCATCGGATAGGCCGACTTACAATATAGCCCCCTCTCCACCGCCAAACTCTTCTCTTCTCACAGGAATCCCTGAGCTTGACGCGTTACTGGAGCCTGCGATTGAGATGGATGAAGGTGTGGAGAAAATAGATGCTTTTAAGAAAGTATTTTTCGACTGGGCTAAGACCAAAGAGCAAGACTTCATGAATATGCCTGAAGAAGAAATAGGCAATCTTGAAGTTGAAATTGACCCTGCTGCGTATTTTGCAGGATCTGCCGACGCCACTGATGGGAGGAGAGTATTCTTATCGATAAGTCCTATGGGAACCCCCTTAATTAGGCTTATCAATAAAGACGGTAAACGCGTCGCCCCTAACAAAGTAATTTCGAGCGACCTATCTAGGGGTAGGATAAAAGTAATTGGGGAATTCAAGAGAGTTAACTCCAAAACAGAACAGGCAGAAGCTACGCAAGAGACGAATGAAGATGATGTTATAGAGTCATTTAACGAAAGAGATCCTGAAGAACTCAGAAGAATAGCATCCTCTGCGCTCTCCGATATTAAATCGGGTCAGTATCCTAAAGCATCCAAAACGTATACTCCCCCTCCTCCTAACCTTTCATTCTTCCAGAAAGGCAAAGAGATTACAGAGACAGAGGTGCAAGAAGCTGAAGCAGTTTTAGAACTAGCGAATTTAGGTTACCCTGTAAGGATTACTTCCGCTAAGAAGCACGGCGTCCCGTTGACTAGAAAAGACGTATCAAAAGTTTCCGATTACCTTGCCGATAAAATCTACGATAAATGGCCTTTGATTGAGTTGGAGTCTAAAGAGGGAGAACAAACATTTAAAGGGCAGCGGATTACTTACTTCGACCCAGTCACGAAAGAGAAAGTAGAAAGCAAAGTCATCAAAGGCAGGCTGGATTCTAAAGGCAACGGTATATTCAATAACGACCCTGTCTTGATGGCTCAGATGCTGGCCCACAACATCCGAATCCCTGTTCCCGATTCCGTGAACGTGTTCGACATTAACCCTTCAATCCGTAACGGTATCGTAGATGGTTACGTCACCCGTGTAGAGAAGACTCGCGATAATGGTTTAGGTGTAGAGCATTTAGGTAGCCCATTGAATGAGATTGTTAATGCTCAAGTGGACAAAAGCCGACTTGACGACTTAACCAAACTTCCTTTCACCACAGCAGGAATGGAGGAAACTGTAATGCCTCATGGAGCTACTCCAGTTAACGAAAGAGGCTACACCCTTCCGGTAGGGGATTCTCTATTTACCTTTGGCGATATCCGTAATTCGTTGATCGACTATACACAAGCCGTCACGAAGGATTTCGAGATGATCAAGATCCACTTACGTAGAGGTAACAAAACAGGATTGGACTTACTTGAACAGTCTGACACAGGAGCGGTAACGCCTATTTTCGAGGCGTATCACGAATACTTATTCCTTTTGAATTTGTTCTCTGTAAGGGACACGCTACTCAAAAGCACCACTTATAATTTCTCAGGCGGCGGTATCTTAGCTATTCCCGATAGGAAAGCTAGGAACTTCGCTGCTAGAGAGATAGCTACTAGACTGTCTATCGACAAAATGGTGGTGAACAACAAGGTCAACACAAAGTTGTTGTCTTCTGCTCTTAAAGGATTTGTAAAGGCAGACGATAAAGCGTCAAACGCAAACATCATTACTGAGTTTGTCAACGAGCAGATTCTAAATAACAAAGAGTTTGCGAACAACACGATGCCCTCCTTCCCCGCTATCCTTAGCAAAAAGGTTAGGAAGTATGTTGATCAAGAGAAGAGCAGGAACATGGCCCAACAGAATTCTGTTGTCTCCACCTTCTCTGATCTAGCTTTAGAGCCGAATAATTTCGGGTCGGGAGATCAGACAGACATCGACGGCAATGTAATGGTAGAGCCTTTCGCTGGGTCTGGCCCTCTTGATCGTGATACTGATCTTAGTGAAGCTTCTTTAGGTGCTAAAGCGGTATCGCAGTTGAGTATACAAGAAATCGATAGTTCTCCAGAACTTCGACAGTCCTTGGAGGAACTATTCATCGACGGCATTATTCCGAACGCATCGTCTAAACTTATAGGGGAAATCAAAGATATGCCCACCTCCGACATGATGAGTGTCATGGGTGAGTTTTTGAGGTCAGCTAACTACGAGTCTGCTCAAGGGTCTCAAGCTCTCAAGTTTAAGAAGCTCCTCTCAGACAGTGCGCTGGCAGGGCAAGAATCGTTTAGACAAGCTGTTTACTTAAACTACTTATCGAATCTAGATAGCAACGATCCTCAGTTCATTACCGGACTTAGGTCTATGCTCAGAGAATCTTTAGGTAAGGACGTATCTGAGAAACAAGCCCTCAACTTCGTCAAGACAATCAACTCAGGTAGATTGTCACTGTTCTCTCGGACGCACGTATCAGGTAAGCAGAAAGCAATTTTTGAAGCCGAAAACCTTCATGATATTGAACGTCTAGGATTGGAGTCACAGAACCCTGAATCGGTTGTCAAAGCTATTGAAACGATAGCTAAGACTAGCGACAGCAAGTCTCATAGATTGGTAGCAGAACTCTTACTTGAGGATGCGAACTTCATCAGGCAAGTTAGTTTCGAGATCGCTGAGATCGAAGCTGACTTTGCAGGTAAGTATACTCGTCTGACGAACGGTAGCCATGTCGTGATGATTAACACAAAGACGGGTAACGGACTCGGTTTAGAGAATGCTCTTCTTGAAGAGTATGTCCATGCCTTCTTAAACAACGTAGCTAACTTGCCTCTCGATAGCCTCACTCCAAATCAAAGATCTGCACGCACGCGACTGGAAGGGTTGTTCAAGCTAGCAGAGGTAGAGTATCGTAAAGGAAAGTCTGATCCTTACATGGAGGATGCTTTCGAGAACTTCGATGAGTTCTTAGCTAAGTTCCTTCTTTCTCCTGAGCTTCAGTCACTGATCAAAGATCTCGACCCGCCTAAATCGCAGAGAGGGTTCTTCGCTAGAATCCTAGATGCTTTGGTATCGATGTTCCGAAAGATCTCCAAGTCGGAATCAGAGACCTACGCCGATGCTCTTAAAGATGTCATTTCTCTGAGCAAGTCGGTAGCTCGGACACAACCAGTGCCTGTCTCTCAGGTAGGTGCGGGGGTAGCGAAAGAAGCTATGAGAGCAGCTTCTGAGAACGCGAAGATGTATGAGTTTCTCGGGACTGACGAGGCTCCTGTATTGGCAGCTTCGCAGAGAGCAGTTGACCCTGAAGAGAGAAACTTGGATTCCGTAATATCCGATTACAGGGAAAACAACAAAGCCTCTAAAGAAGAGCAGAGAGAGATGGAGTTGCTCATGATCCACATGAGGAGCCGTATGCCTTACGGTATGCAATTACAACGTAATGAATCGAGTGACCCGCAAAGGGCGAACGCTCCCGCATATGCGTTAGGTAATCAGATCTTTATTAACCCTGAGATTATCATGGCTCAGGTGGCAGACATGGACAGCATCGGTGCGCGGATGTATGTGGAGAGTGTCATCAGTGAAGAAGTAGCTCACGTTGCTTCTTGGAACTCACTCACTTCGGCTGAGATTAACAACTACATCGACCGACTAAGTCTCGGAAACTACAAAGAGATCGCTGACGCATACTTCCAAGACTCGGCTGAGAAAGAAGCTAGTATCGCTCTCTTGGAATCTTCGACTGAAGAGAACCTTACGCCGGAACAAGAGAACGATATACGAGTTCTTAAAAGACAACTAGCCGAAGAAAAACTCCGTATGCACTTACAGAGAGTGACTCGCGGATTTACCACTGAAGAAGACGCAGATTTTTGGTCATCCGACCCATCTCTTCTCCAGATGATTGCACGTTACTTCAAAGGTATGTTCAGCAGACTCTCAGCTATGCGGGAGATGAAGGGAGGATCAGGTGTGTTAGACTCCATGCTTCGTAAGATTCATGGGGAGATCTTATTGATCAACGCTGGGTTCAACACAATCAAAGCAGACACACCGTTCGACACAGATAATCCTGAAGCTACGATGGCAGAGTTCAAACGCTTCATGGAGTCTGATGTCTTGGGTGACGCGCAAGAATATGGCGCAGCCGTAGATCAAGCCGTTACTTTGGCCGCTTCTTCGATGTCTATTGATTCTATTAATCGTGTCATGCGGAAGGCTCGTTTAGCCATGTCTGATGGGACTACCGTAATCGAGTCTGAAGAAGACGATACGTTGGAACCAATTAAAGTAAATAATCCAGACCCTTATACGGGTATGGATCATGAAGGCATAAAGAAAACATTTGAGAGCTTATCTAACGACAGGCAGAAGGTCTCAGTTAATATTGTAAAGAACACTGAATTTGAAGGGAATTCGTATGCGAGTATCACTGTTAGCGACCCTCAAAACGAAGACGTTGCATTGTCTAGTGTTACGCTTAGTCTAGAAGAAAACGGTGAGATTCACGTAGATTTAATGGTGAATACTCCTGCTGCAAGCAGTAGGACTCAGTCATTCTCATCGGATTTTATGCTCGCCGTTATTGCTAGTTCGGACGCGAATGGGATCAAGAAAATCACTACCACGGGAGGTGGGGATTACCAGAGTGTTATCTTAAAAAGAGCTAGGGGGAGTGTAGTCCGGTTCATAGGTGAAGAGTATGGCTACGACATAAGAGACGCTTTTAATGCTGCTATACCAGATTACTCTTCAGAAATGGTCGGTTATTCTACTTGGGCTAAGTCTGCATTTAAGCCAGACAATCCAAGGGCAGGGTATTTTGATTTGAAAAGACTCAGTAAAGAAACTGACTTTTCTTATGAAGTGGGCATAAATAAACTTTTGGGATCGCTTGACCAGACATTCGCCAAGGAAGGAAAACCTCAACCTAGAATGAGGAGCGAGGATTTAGAAGATATTCTAGACCAACAGTACATAGATAATGTTGCCCGTGGCCAAGATAAAGATCAAGTAGTAGGTAAAGATACAGTATCCCCTCTCGACGCACTTACTCAGAAGGACAGACAAAATATTTACGATTACGCTGAAAAAACTATATTAAGTTACTATGAAGAGTCTTCTCGTAGTGCGAAAAATCTTTTAAGCTCTCAACCAGAAGGGGATTTCGATCTTTTTGAAGCCTTGAACGGAGGAACGATACGAGAAAACAAAATTGCGAAACTAAACTGGGAAAAATCTGGTAGCCCAATCGAATTCACTTTTGATTTAACTAAAGGCAGCGCATCGTTAAAAAGTTACTTAGAACATTTTAGTAAACTAATTTTCTCAAAGAAGAACGCCCCTGAAAAGATTGGCGAGGCTATAGCCAACTACCGTGCTGAAGTAGAAGGAGCCGCGCCAGAAGACATCCAGTCAATTAAAGACAAGCATAATGCTATTGTCATGGATAAGGACGGGGAAATTGGTTTAGACTTCCCACTGTTCGCTTCCAACCGTAACCCTAATCCTGTTTCTTTGGGAGATAAGTATGACTTCTCAATGATTCCAGAACTCCTTGAAGTCCCTCAGTTTGCATACAAGACCTACAAGTCGCCTGATGGTTTCTTCTCTCGGATCTTCAAAGGGGATCTAGGCTCTCCGATCCGCTCCATGTTGGATCAAAGGGACGAGTTCAAGAGAGGTGGAATCCACATTCTTAAATCGTTCCACAAGAGATTCAATGATGTGGTCGAAGAGGACGGCATCGTCTTGGATAAATCCACCCTTGACCTCATCGCTACTGCACAGGGATACAATGAGAACTCTCTCGTCAAAAATGAATTCTATGCTGCTAAAGAAGTAGAGCATAAAAAGAGAGTGGAAGCTATCGAGGCCGACGACAATCTGACTGCCAAACAAAAGAAGTCTGATAAAGATGCTTCTAAGCAAAGGCGCGACGATGAGATCGATCTCCAAGAAAGAACTGCAGTCGATGCCCGAAACTTGGAAACTTCTCAGGCTTTGACTGACCTCGCTAAGATGTCTCCAAAACTCGCAGCTTTGATAACTTCGATCAGGACTGAGTTAATCCAGCCCATACAGGAAAAGATTAAGGAATCGGGTATCTCCGATGAGCTTAAGCTTCGTATTGACCAGACAGGAGGATTCTACATTACTAGAAACTACCAAATGTTTAATGATCCTACTTTCGCTCAGAAAGTCAGGGAAGATCCTTTATACGAAAAACAGCGTAAGGCTGCGATGGCATTCTTCAACAAGGACATTCAGGACAAAGCCTACGCTGCTGCTAAAGCAGACAATAAGTCTGATGCGGAAGCGAGGGACGCAGCCGACACTGCGATTAGGAAAGCCCATGCGAAAGCAGGAACTGGTAGCACTCACGGAGAAAGAGCCTTAGACGCTTTCATCCAACGATACGAAAGTATACGGTCTGGATCTTCTATAACGAGTAATAGATACTCTAAGATCGCTAAGAACTTCTCTAAGAGGAAGGACTTACCTTCGCAGCTACGAGACATCCTCGGAGAGTATGGTGCTGAAACAGGAACTGACCTGATCACACGGACTTACGCTACGGTATCTACGATAGCAGCAGAACAAGTGTTCCGAAGCAACATCGTCAAAGTTGGTAAAGACCAAGGATTCATAGTGGACGCTAAAACATACGCTGCTGATCCTAGCAAGTATCCTGACTTTGTTAAGATGAAGAAGGATGCAAATAGGAACGACCCGTTCGCGCATATGTATGCTGAGAAATCTTTGATCGACGATATGGCAGATATCATCAATCCCAGCTTCGGTAACTCTGCTAGCTCCACTGCCGAAGAGGCAGTGTCCAAGACCGCTTCCTTCCTTCAGAATATGACAGGTAAGTCGATGCTGCTTAAAACACTAGGCTCGGTAGGTTTCTACTTCAGGAACATCTTGGGTAACGTCTTGTTCTTCGGCCCTGCTAATGGAGTGCCAGCTAGAAAGATGGGGTCTAC
>Ga0208792_1000553_pt1 | contig 14125 bp, 7 predicted proteins | sample 14_taG_FD_184087 | JGI IMG/M metagenome (GOLD analysis project Ga0208792, IMG submission 184087) | Marine viral communities from the Subarctic Pacific Ocean - 14_ETSP_OMZ_AT15311 metaG (SPAdes) (version 2) | ecosystem: Environmental > Aquatic > Marine > Oceanic | place: Pacific Ocean | collected...
TATCTGTAATTAAAGAACCTTGAAAATCTTTTTCTAATGCTGCTGCTTGACCATAGGCCTGCACTGCTAAGTTTCCATAGTCAACTAAGTTCTGTGCTGTCAATGTTATACCTAATCCTGCTGCAGCCTGGTCTAATAACTGTTGTATTTGAGCAGGTGAAACATTAGGTTCTGATTGTAAATAGTTAGCTTCATTGAGTAGTTTTATAAAGTCTTCTGTTTGGCCTACCTCATCCATTAATTCTTGTAATGCAGTTGTATAAGCAGGTAATCCTGCTGCTATATCTTTTTCCCAACTAAAGTCTGTATCATCAGCAGCTTTAATAAATACTGCAGACATAAAGTTAGCTTCTGTATCACTCCATTGTCCATACTGTTCTACAGTAGGAGCTTTCATTCCTGCACGAACCATCTTTTGCTGTAATGCAAATACTTCTGATGGGTCCATGTCACTGAACATACTGTACTCATTACCTTTCCAAAAAGGAGCGCGTACTAAATCACCTGCAGAGTTTTGTATATAACCTTCTTTTGTAGTTTTATAACCCCAAGTAGGATGACTTGTTCTAATAGCACCTTGTGCTAATTGTATATCTTGTGCAGTTTTTGACGCTTCTGCAACTTCTTCTGCTAAAACTATTTCTTCAGTGCTGGTATTTTCTACACTCTCTCCATATTCACTATAGTTAAGTAAACCTATTGACCTACCTTGAGCATCTGTTGCCATAGCACCATCATCGGTTTTCTTTTGACTAAAAGTAATTATTGTATCTTTTCCAGGTTGGGTAAATGTTCCTTCAGCTTCTACTGTATATTGTTTTTTACCACTTGATATGTCATCATATACATCTGTTATAAGTTCTACTACTTTAGCTTGTGCATCTACATTAGGATTAGCAACAATGTCTGCATACTTAGCTCTTGTATCATCAGATATAAACTCAGAAAAGTCTGTGTTCTCCATAACTTCTTGTATAGACCAGTGCTTTTCTATTGTTCCTCTAGCTGTTTTTGTAGGTCCAGGAGTTTCAACAGTAAAGAAATACAGTGGTTGTGCAAATGACTGGCTTATTAGTTCAGCTATAGATGCATATTTTTTCTGCGGTTCTTCTGTTGTACCCTCTTCTTCGGGTAACAACTCGTCTATTAAATTGTCTTCTTCGTGACCTGGTTCGTGTGGCATTTATTAATCTCCTGTATTCGCACTATTATTAGGGCTTATCTCATAGAATAGCACCTCATTAGCTAGCTGTGGGAAGTTAGTATCTTTACCTTTAGTTACCAAATCTTGCCAAATTATTGTCATAATCTCTCTAGCTCTTACTGGTGCTTCGCTTACACCATTTAATGTTCTTGATTTCTTAGTTGGGTTAAAGACATACATAGTCTCACCCTTGTAAGTAAAACTTCCTCCATCTAATAATACATCAATAATTTGATTTCTGTAATCTAAGTACTCAGTTAATATTGGATACTCCGGACTTTGTCTTGTCTCTTCATAGTCCACCCATCTATCAAGTTCTGCATATAACTCTCTTGTTGATGCAGATTTAGGTTTACCTTGGAAGTTAAATAAATCAAATCCATAATCTTCTTCTATTTCTGCTTTAAGATTTGATATCTGTTCTTTTTGTAAACTATCCGGAACATTTTCTTTGATATCTTTTTTACCTTTTTCATACTCATAAATAGCTTGACTGTGTCTCATAAAGTTACCAAACTCTTCCGGTTGTAGTCCTTGACTTCTTGTTTCATAATATGCAGGCCAAAACAATTCGTCTTCTACTTTATCCGGATGAATATAATAAGCAGTGTTAGGTAATGCATCAGCTTCTAATAATCTTTTTCTATCATCTTCTTGCCACCAAAAGAATGCATTTTCTTTTACAGGTTGTTTACCAATTTTATAAGAGCTAGCTTGTTTTAATGGTATCGGGTTAATACCAAACTTTTCTATAAACTCTTCTTGTGTAGCAAAGTTGTCATAACCATTTTTAATTAACATTTCTTGATATTTATTTACTAATACTTGTGTTCCCCACCATTCACCATTTTTATCTTCAACTTCTATTCTTGGTTGTACTGCAGTAGGTAATGAAAACTGTGCCATACCTCGTATGACATAAACATTTCTTGCTTGTTCTAATGCCCTATCTATAAATTTGTTAACTTCTAATTGGTCACTTTGGTCAACTAATCCTGCAAGTACATAAGAACTGTATAAGTCCATTGCTGTTGTAGCAAATGCATTTTGTAAATCTGTATCCGGTGAACCTTCCCAAGTTAAAAACTTCTTAGCCCATGCAGGTAATTGGTCTGATAACTGGCCGGAACTTTCAAACTCTCCTAAGAAAAACTTACGAGCAGATTGTGGCGCACCTATAGCATTTAAGAATATTCTCATTGGGAATGTTACTACTGGTCCAAATCCAGGAGCAAAACCATTCTGTGCAATTAAGTTAAGTCCCGATGCGTAACCAGGAGCTGTAGCTCGTATACCTTCATCTTCTAGACTTTCTCCAAATACTGCTGTTTGATATGGAGAAGTAATAGCATCCGGTAAGTTTTCTTTAACTCCCGATGCACGAATAACACTACCTAATGCTTTGAATGAACCTAATGTGAGTATGTTAAATACATCAACATAGTTAAACATAAGTTTTCCTGTTGATGGGTCTTTCTCTAAGAAACCATTCTCACTGTCCCAAGGTTTAGCTTCAGTACCATTGTCTACTGTTATTCTTGCTCTATTAAATTTTTGTGGGTTTTCTGTAATTAATTTACCCCATGATTGGAATACCTCTGCCCATATCTCCGGGAAAGGAATGTATTTAGAAAATAAATCTGAAGCAACATGTCGTTGTGATACAGAATAGAATAATGTTTTTACTTCATTCATAGCTGCAGTTTTTAATAACTCTTCTGCTTGTGGCAAGCTAGTAACAGTATTCTCTAATGATGGTTGTTTAGCAGCTTCAATTAATTCATCCCATAGTTTGTTACCATCAATCCAAGGTTCTGCACCTTTTAAGAACTGTGCTTTAGTTGCATCGTCCATATACTGTATAACCTCTATAGCATTTTCATAAAATGCATATCTAAATAATGGGTCTCTGTTTAAGTAGTTAGATGGTTTAGATATCAATGCATTGTATCCAGTTTCTAATAAACTGTTTAAAGCATCATTACCATATCTAACATCAGCTAAGTATCCTGCTGCTTGTATCTCTTCACCAACAATCATTGTTCCACTTTCGGATATTCTACTTTGTAGGTCAAATCTTCTTGGCAATACTTTAGGCCCTAAATCTTGTGCATCTACTTCTTGTTTAAACAGCTTGATAAATTGTTTGTAAAATTCTTGATTGTTTGTGCCTCGTTCTTTTAATTTAAATGTTTGGATATGTGTCTTGTATCGTAACCAATCTTTATTATCCAGGACACCACCATTTTTAATAAACTGGAATATCTTTGTATTAGAACCTACAGACATATCAGCAACATACTTAGGATATTGTTTTTGTCCATTCTGATACCAAACTCTTGTAGCAAGTTCTGCTGATAATTCGTTACCTGTTCTTGGGTCCATTATCTTAGCAGTAGGATTTCCTACAGTTTGTGCAACTCTGTATTGGAGACTTTCTAAATATTCTCTTAACGCTTTGTCACTTTGTAAATATAATCTATCTTCCGGATTAAAACTTCTAGCAACTAATTCTTCTAAAGTTTCTTTTCCTTCACCTCTAAGATATATCATTGTGTCATCTATACCTTTATTAACAAGTGGTACAACTATTGGGTCTGATGCAAGTAAGTACATTTCTTCCCACAATGCTTCCCAGTATCTAGGGTTGATGTTTTCAGTAGGTAAATACTTATCAACACTAATCATTAAGTTCTCTGCTAAATCTTTTCTTCCATCAAGTAATCCTCTAGTAATAGCAGCTTCACCCATAGATGCCATGTAACTTTCATCTGTACTAAATAAACTTCCTCCAGGCATACCTTTAGCAGCACCTTTAACTTCTTCTACCTTTAGTCCTAATGCATCAAAGTTAGATTTAAACATTGCTTCCATAGTTGGTTTATTAAGAACTGTATCTATATTGATATCTCCTGCAGTTTTATAACCATCTCCTTTAGCTTTGCTGTATAGGTAAATTAAATCATTATCCATTAGTGGTTTACCAAATCCTGTTTTTTCTGCAAGCTCTCTATTAGCGATATATACACTTTCTTGAAATGAGTTAGCTCCAATGTACACAGCATTAGCAATAGCATTTTCACCTTGTAATGCAACAGATACATCAATGATAAAGTTTCCTGCATCATCTTGATAAGTTCCTATAACATGACTTTGTTTAGACAACAGGCCAATAGTGTCATCATCTAAAAACACATTGTCTATTTGTTGGTCTATATATTCTGCAGGGCTTATATTAAGTTCTTTTGCTTTTGTTTCTATATCTCCAAGTTGGCCTAAGCTAAACTCTTTATCTTTATAAGGTGATACGAATGCATCTCCTTCTGCAAGTTTTCTTGTTTGTAAGTCAATAAATTTTCTTGCATCTAAATCAGTAGTAAACCCACCGGATTTTATAAATGCTTCACCCATAGAGCTATAAGTTACTCCATCAAATCCCTCTATATTTCCTTTAGCATTAGCTTTTATTTTTTTAGTTTTTGTTTTAAATGCTTGTTCAGTTAACTCTGCAAATCTTAAATCTCTTAAATCAAAGTTATTAACTGCAGCATCAACAATGTAGTCTGATACAACACCTTGTGGATTTGTTTCTAGTAGATTTGTTTTTATTAATTTTTGCGACCTATTGTAATCTATAGCTTTAAATTGGTCTAAATCATCTACATCAATCATATTCTTTAAGAACTCAATATCATCCGGACCCATTCTTGTAGTCATAACTATTTCACCTAAGTTGTTATACAACTGTGCTACTTCATTTGCTCTAACTTCATTTCCAAATAAACCAAATTGTTTGTTTGAGTTTAAGGCCATTCTTTGAAATGGATGTGTAATAAAGTTTACTTTGTCTCCGAATGCAGCACGCATAGCTTCTTCGGGTGATATTCTTAACATAAGAGCAAGTCGTAACATCCATGCAGGTTTTAATATTTTGTTTTGTACATTATCTAACATAGTTTCAATAGGACCTTTTGGTTTTAAAGTAAGTCTGTTCCCGGATATATTATCTAACAATGCTTTTCTAGGAACTTTTAGAAAGTCAGTCCAGTTAAAATCTTCTGCTAAATTTTTAGGCTTATCTGCCCATGCTCTTAATCTACTATCAGTAGGGCCAATTAATGTTTGATGAGCTTTAGTTGCTTGCACCACATCTTGTGGGTCTATGATTGTTGAGAATGTTGAACCTGCTTGTGACAACATGTGCATACTAGGTACTGCTTCAAAGATAAACTCTTCTACTTTGTCAATGTCATACTCAATGCCTAAACTTTTAAAATGCCCTTCTAAGTCGTTAATAAGTCTTTTGTATTTCTTTTTTACTTTTACACCATTAAAAGATAATGAACCACCAGTAGTACCTTTAAAATAACTTCTTAGTTCTTCCATTTCTGCGCCAAAGTTTTCTTGTTGTTTAATTAGACTTTCAACATCCACTAACAAGTTGGGGTTTTGCTCACCAACTGAACGAGCAATAGTCTGATTAACTCTGTTTACAATATCATCTAGCTCTGATTGTGATTGTGCAGCTAATGTTTCCTGTGCATACTTACCCCTAGTCTTACTATCAACAAATGCATTCTTTAAGTTTGTATCTATGTTCCAAGCTGTTTCATCTAGTTGACTAATGATTGCTGTAGTTTGTGGCCTTAATGACATAGCTCTTTGCATGTGTTTCGGTAATGACATACGCATTTGTGAGCCAACACCAAGCAACCCTTTAGCAGGTTGTGATGATTGAAACATCCCTACAAATTTTCTCATAGGTGCAACATCTGTACTTTGACCAGTAATTAATTTACCAACAAAGTTAAAGAATTCACCAGTTACTGTAGGTTTAGCAGGCAATGCTCCTAGACCAAAGTTTTTATTATTCTTGGTTAATTCTCTAGCTCTATCAAGTTCTATTTGTGTTTTTTTAGGTACATAAGATTTAATCATTGTAAACATATTGTCAAATTGTGTATCAGTTAAATTACCACCTTTAGCAACAACATCAAGTACATCCCATACATGTATAGGGTCATCTACTTCTAAAAGTACTTTCTTTACTGACATAGGAATATTTCTAAATTCAGGAATATCATTCAAGAAAGACATACCTTCATCACCACTAAGTTTTGCTATTGCTTCTCCAAAGTTTTGTCCCCATCCTGTTGCTCTAACATCATCTAGTGTTCTACCATAAAAAATAGCTCTATTTTGTTTACCTGTTTTTCCTGGCAAAAATGTTTTAAATAATTGTTTAGATAATTGTGTAGCATCATCAGTAGCTTTTAATGCTTTAGTATTAGCACTTACCATTGTTCTCATTGCATTTTTTACACCTGCACCATAAGCAAGGCCTAGGTTTACTGGGTCTGCTGCAACTCTAAAGACACCATCAATAACACCGGAGACAACACTGTATCCTGTAGAACCTGGCTCTAACATTTGTGCAGCAACAACTCGTCCAGGAGATATGTCTATCTCTTCTCCAGTTTTTGTTTGATATTTAAATTGGTCTTCTCTTTTATCAAACACTTCTGTAATCGGCGCACCATAAATATCTGCAGCTCTTGTCATTGCAGTTCTCTCGTCAGAACCTTTTCTTATTTCGTCAAGATAAGTTTGTGTCTGTCTTAAATCTATTGAAGATGGTAAATAACCAGTACCTAAGTTAAGAGGTTTCCCTTTCTTTATTTGTTGCAAAGCTAGATTAAGTTCTGTTGGTCCATACTTTTCTCTTGCATTTATAAATGCTTCACCAACACTAGGATTAAAAACATTGCCTAGAAAATTAGCTGTTGTCCTACCTTCTTGTCCTGGAGTTTGATTAACAAAAGTTTCAGCTAAACCACCTAATGTAGCACCTGCTACTGTAAGTGGAACTGATTGTCCAGTCTCTTGTGCAGCAACTACTGCAGATTTAAAACCTCTTGATACAGGTTGGAATGCAGCATCTAATGCAAGCATACCTAACTGTACACCTCGTTTAAAAGGATTTACTTTAGTAACAATTTTCTGTTCATACTTCTTTGCAAGTATCTCTTGATTTCTTTGAGCTAATTGCAAAGCCATGTCATCTTCCGGATTTAAGCCTGTTAATGCTGAATATACTACCATCTGTGGTGGTAGAGTAGGGTAGGCGTTACCCATGTTAGCTATTCGTTGTTGTAGTTCTAAGCTAGTCTCTTGCGTTCCTTGCTTGTAAGAGTTTACCCTATTGAGCGTATCTTCTGCATGTGCAATAGCGAGGTCCATTGCAGAAAATGATATACCATTAGACCGCATCGCTTTCCTTTAATTTGTTGGCATACCTGTTATTTTTTTTAGTATCAACAACTTGTGGTGCTGCATCATTTTGTTGGAAGTATTCTAAAATTATTGGGTCTTGAAATTTATCAAAGAGGCCGGCCATATAACCATTAAAATCTAATTGTGGTTTAGGTACGCCACCTGTACCAGTTTGTAATCCATTAACATTAGACACACCTGGAAATTTAGTTGGCTCTCCTAATTTCATAGGCCTACCTGGTTGTATTTGTGTAGCTCCTTGTACAGATGCTACTTCTCCCGAAGTTTCAGCAGTTAAACCAGTAGCTAAATCATTTACCATACCGGATGAACCTGTTGGGTCTCCTTCTTTTCTAGGAATATACAAGTCTGCATATCCTGGGTCAGCTTTCATGTCTGTATTTTTTTTAGCAGCTTGTTCTGATGCACTTAATCTAACCATAGTCTTCATCCTTATTATTTAAAAATTCAGCCATGTCTGCTAGGAAAAGTACAAATTGTCTTTGTTGTTCATCAGATAATCTTTTCATCATAATTTTTATCATAACGCCTTCCATAGGGCCTGGTAACATGTATTCAAAAACTACAGGAAATTCTTCCATATCTATAACTAACTCTTCCATTGCTTCACTTAAAAGTACCTCATCTTCAACATTGTGAAAATTCCAGTCTTCTTGATTAATGATGTCATAGAATTCGTGATTGGTTTTTGCCATTGGGTCAAAATCTTTAGCCACCTTGTCCACCTCCTTGTGCTGCTGCTTGTGCAAGAACTTGTGCTAATCCCGGTGGAGGTCCTCCTTGTGGTCCTGCTTGTTGCTGACCTGCTTGCGCTAAGGCTGCCTCTTCCGGTGTCATGTCGTCACCTTCAGGAGTATAGAACTTTTCTAGAATTGAATTCATGTTTTGCGGATTTTTCTTAATCTCAATTGCAGCCATAGTTGCTTTAGGATTACCTTGTGCAGCTTGTGCCATAAGACTTTCAAACAAAACATTCTCTGCTCTTTCTGCATTAATTCTTGAATTGATTTGTGATATGTTATCTAATCCATCCATATTCTCTTGTAAAGTTTGTTTATCGATAATGCCTTGTTGTTTTAGCTGTAGGCCTGTAATAATTTTTTGTGGTTCATCGAACCCGGCCATAACACCATAAATTCTTCTTGTCTTGTACATCTCTGCAATATCTTTACTAGGAACATAAGTCTCTTTAAAGGCTGTACCATTTCTAAAACCTGCAATAGGTTTACGCATATTTGCGTACATAGTCTCATCCCACTCTAATCTCTTAGTGTCAATCTGTTCTAAAGCATCTTTAAGAATTACTTGATATTCTCTTACATGCAATGATGCAGATTGTCCTAGTTCTTCTAATCCTCTACCAGTAACAAAAGCGTTAGGCGATTGTCCATCATCTGATACAGGGTATGCAGAACCTAAACGAAGATGTCTTTCTAGTCTATCTATCTGTTGGAACAGCTGATAGGGTAGATTGTTTGTTGGTTTAGATACCTGGCTTCCAGGTGTCAAGTAGTTAACTGACAATCGTCCTTTCTTATACTGTCCACTTTCTATCTCGCCAATGATGTTGGTTTCTGTAAACACAGCATCTTCCATTGCAATGACAGATAGAACATTTATCTTCGCCATATTAGCCATCAAGCCTATAACATGATGGAATTGACCTTGCATTTGGTCAAAAGCAAATCTCTTAGCTACTACAAATCTTGGTCCGGATTTTAGAGGGTTAGGAATAAAATCTAATATAACTTTGTTTTCCGGTAAGAAAATATATGTACCTTCATCATCATAATATTCTGCTACAACTTTACCTGTACCACTTTGATTAGCCCAGGTTTTATCGTAACTTGACATGTAGGCCATTGTATTATATTCAGCATCAATTTCATCTAAGATAACATTTTTGTGATTTGGATACAGTTTAGCTAATGTCTCATGTGGAACTCTTTGTATAATAGCAAGTTCACTAGGCTGTTGGCCTTCACCAAAATATCCAGGGTAACAAAGATAAGGGTCTTTTACTTCTGCATATGGATAAGGAACACCATTAGCATCTTTCTTTTCTTTTAATACCCATACAGCAAAGCCATAACCAGGTAGCCATCTACCAACTTGTGGTAATTGTAATTCTAATTTTTGTTGTTCATCGTAAGCATGTACTATTCTCTCTAGTTTTTCTGCTCTCTTTGTAGCTCGTTCACTATCTTTATCATTGAAGATATCTATTTTTAAATCAGGCGCTCTACCTAGTTTTTGTGCAAATCTCTCCATAGCTGAATGCAACATGTTAGGTGCAGGTACTTGGTTATAATCCATATCACGCATTTGTTTACCAAGTAAAGCCTTAATACCATCAGCACCGCCATTCATAATGGCTCGTATTTTATCTTTTTCTGAAATCACATCTGCATGTTGCGCTCTAAGTTCATACACTCTGTTATATATTTCGTCTGCTGTTTTCATTATCTCCAATTATCCAAATCCATACTACTACCTTCATACCCACCAAAAGATGGCTCATATTCAAGTCCCATTGTAGCAAGTCTTTCCTTCTGAAGTCTACGAATAGTTTTCATTGGGAACCAACTAGCCATTACTAAGTCAGACTTTTGTCCTACTGACCTACTCTTGTTTTGAGCAGAACTGAAATACACTAACTGACTTTTATATAAGTTTACCTTTTCTTGGGCTTCAAAGCCAAGGTATGGCAAAGAAATTAATTTTTGTTCAAACAATGGTCTCATTGCTGTAACACCAAATATTGGGTCGTGTTTATTAGAATAAGTCTGCGTTCCCTCTAAGAAGATACCATGCTTACCTGCAAAGTCTCTAATAGATTGGTCTTGTCTAATAGCACGCTGAAAACCATTCTCTTCAATAACCCAATGAGCGAGATTGTATTTCACAAACCATTCTTTAATTATTTTAAGTGCTTGTGGAATACCACCTCCAAGTGAGTTCTCCATATCAATCATATACAATTTGTTAGATGCCTGGTCATAACCCCATAGAAATGCAGCCTGGTATCCAACTGATGCCGGGTCAAGTCCTGCAATTAACCTAACTCCTGCAGGTACCTGCCCAATTTCTCTACTTTGGTCTCGACATGCTTCTATTTCTACGCTGTCGAATAAGGCCATACCATCAGGCATAGCAACATTAAGATAAACCATTTCGTAAATTGCTCTACCACCAGTAGTTTCTGCAGCAGACTTTCTACCCATTAACCACTTGTAAGTTCTTTTGTTTGCCCACAACATACAGTCCTGGTGAGCTTCATCATTCCAGTCGGGTAAAGTACATCCTGTATCGTGTGCCTCTTCTACTATTGTATTCCAACTTTCGTTGTCTAGTAGGTGAGAATATAAATCGTCATAGTGTTGCCTGGAGCCAATAACAATTAAAGCTGTGTGTTCCTCTTTTCGAGAAGATAATGTTGTTGTCCACCAGGTTCTTGTGTTCTCTCTTGATGCGGGTTGCATTGTAGAAGAGTGGTCCTCTAAGTCATCGCCTATGATAATATCACAATCTCGTGAAAGAATTTTTCCACCCCGACCGATACCAACCATGGTAGGAGACTTAATCCCGGTAACAGTACGAGTACCCACAGTAAACCCACTTTGTGACCACGCCTTTCCTGCTCTGCTAGTTGGTTTAAAACTTTTTCCAGGTGGGCAAAGTTCTTCGATAAGTTTTTCATTGTTCTCTAACTGGTCTATTACTGAAGCGACAGCATTCTTCGATATCTCTTCATTACCACCTACCCACAATATTCTAACATTAGGGTTCTTAATTATGAGCCATACTGCAAAATGAATTAGTAGGTCAGTCTTGCCATGTCGAGGAGGAGATAGTATCATCTGTTGATTTCCATGTTCAATAGCTTCAAGAATAGATTTAATCCATCTAATGTGAAATTCCGGAGTTTGGTAGGGTTCACCAGTCTCTGTCTGAAAATATCTATCTCTAAAAATTTTAAAGTCAGCTAATGACTTCTCTGCTTTAGCAGGTAAAGTCCAGTTCTCTGCTTTTTCTTTTGTCTCCATGTCTTCTAACCATGCAGCATATGCATAAGATAAAGCAGCTTTTGTACAGTCTAAGATTTCAGCAGCATCCTGTTTTTTTAAATCACCTTTAAGAATAAGCGGTCCTAAGTCTTTTTCTATAAGAGCGTCATAAACGACACCTCTTCTTTTTTGTACATTAGGTTGCGCTACAGGTTTTCCATCATGTTCGGGTTCATAGACAGCACCTTGTTGTTGTGCGTAAAATTTTTTATTATGGTAGGCCTTAGAACAAGTAGCAGAACAAAACTTTCGTTTAGGTGCTTTTAATACATTGTGACAAGATTGTGCAAAACATAATTTAACATTTGTCATTTAGAATATCCTTCACACTCTTTGTTTAAACAAGTTACTTTTTCCCTGTCTATATCGTATATTAAGTATAAGCCACACTTAGGGCATGCTACTTTCAATTAAACTTTTTTTCTTATTACCTTAGTTTTACCATTCTTGGTCCTGGCGTACTTATGTGTTTTAGTTTCTCTAATTAAAGTTCCACTATAAGTTTTGTCGCCCCACTTCCAAGTTACTCTTTTACCGGCCATATCTCTCCTACCACATTTTGCAAGACCAATATCTTGCACTTGTCTTATCCGAAGCTGTATCACATTTGTGTCTAGCACGAAATGATTTTCTAGCTTCCGGGTTATCTTTTCTTATCTCCATGTTAGGGTCGCCAAACATTACTTTTTTAACTTTGCTTCCATCCTTAACATACACTTTAAATTTCTTTCGACCATGACCTGGTTCACCTTTACCAATCCTGGAAGGTTTGTTTAAAGTTACAGATTTACCTTGATACTCAGCCATTACTTCTTTTTTTTCTTTTTAGCTTTTTTCTTTTTAGGCATTCCTTTTGGGTATCCAATTCCTTTTGGCATAATATTCCTTTCAATTCTTTCTATTATAATAACACAAAACCCCGCCGAAGCGAGGCTCTGTTCGTACAGTCTGTCCATTTACTGTAATGAAAAATATAACAGTTCACAAAAACATCTCACCTTAACAATACTTTCAAGTACACCACATACTTAAATTTAGATGAAAGCCTTTCTTTCTTGTTATAAATTGAAGCGTATCCTCATACGCAGCACCTGGATTTTCCAGGTATCTTTAATTTACCGCACCCATGTTTTTATGGGAGGTAAAAAAAATTTTTATGACGAAAGAGTTTCCGGTGCTTCTTGCATCATCTCTAAAAAATGATGTATTCTATCTTGAACACCATTAAGTTCTTTCATAAATAATCTCAATACTTCTGTTCTATTAGCAAAGGTTTCGTGCAAATGGTCTAATGAAGTATATTCATCATCTTCTCCACCTTCGTAGTAATATCCATAATTATCAACTAAGTTATCAATATTAGCTTTTTTTGAAGTAGCCCATGCTTTTATAGTTCCATCAATATATTTATTAATAAGTATCTCATTAATAAAAGTTTCAGTTATTTTTTCGTTTTCAGACAACATATGTCCTCCTTTTGTTATATCAGTTTTTACTATAACATACAGGTAGGACTGAAAATTTTTTATGTAAACTGTTGGCAGTTCTCGCAGACACCATCCATTAACTGGTCAGCCCAATAAGGATGCAAACAAATATCACAATCCTCGACACTTACATAATCCATAGAGAAACTATACCATAAAGTAAAGGCCCTGCTGTTGCCAGTAGGACCTAAACTTAACATACACAATAGAAAGGAGGAACTTATGAAAAACCAGTGAGGTTCCTAAGTTACCTATCTATTAGTAATAATAGCATAGTCGTAATTTATGTGGGGTATTTAATTAAGTAAGGAGGCCTACAAAATAAATACCCTATATCATTTTACTATATTATTTTTATGGTATAGTTGAATTACACAAACACATTAGATTGCAGACTTTTAGAACAATCTAATAGATAAGACATCAAGTAAGTGGATTAGTCTGACCATGGTAACTAGGGTAAAAGCCTATTATTCTACATATGTTATATAGCTACTATATGGAGTTATTCGGTTTGGGTTGGGAGTAGCACAGGGTAAGAACTACTTAACATCTTAAATAAGTAATAACTTGCTAGTAAAGGAACACCACTATCTGTAGTGCGTTTTATATTAGTTAACAGCATATCTCTGAAGGGTACACTATAAATACAACAGGGGCCAACATTTAACCTCACCCCTTTATTTATTGGTAGTTTTTACCAATTACTTTCTTCCTTTCTTTGTGGTTATATCCACCTTTATATCTATTATGACTGGCTGTTCATACAGCTTGAAAAAGAGTACCTTAGAAATTTAAACAAATACCCCTAGGGTGCTTTACTACTAACTTCTTTCTTCTTCCCCTTCTTCATCAATGGATGTAGCCGGCTTGTGAAATCTTTCACTAATAAAAAAGTCTTAGGCCTTTTTAGGGTGCAAATCATCAAAGTTTTTTTAGATTTTTTAAAGTTTTTTTTCATGTAGTAGAAACACCAATGTTTATAGGCTATTTCCCCCTATGTTTTTTCTTCATTCATTCAATGGTTGTTGACAAATAAAGATAATCCCCCTACATTTAATAATAACAAACAC
>Ga0208792_1000555_pt1 | contig 14115 bp, 22 predicted proteins | sample 14_taG_FD_184087 | JGI IMG/M metagenome (GOLD analysis project Ga0208792, IMG submission 184087) | Marine viral communities from the Subarctic Pacific Ocean - 14_ETSP_OMZ_AT15311 metaG (SPAdes) (version 2) | ecosystem: Environmental > Aquatic > Marine > Oceanic | place: Pacific Ocean | collected...
TTCACACCTTTACATCTATGGACGATGTATGGTATGTTATCAATCTCTTAAAAGAAGAATTAGAAGAACATAACAAAACATCAGAAAGAAAGTTCGAGTTACACCAAAGTATTAAGTCACATCTACCATTTTTTGCTTGTCCTAATCACTTTATTAGCCGAGAATATCAACGAGATATACAACGATATACTTATTGCAAGAAAATGAAAGTACCTCCTTATGAAGGATCATACGGAAATCAACCAAAAAAATGGATTGATAAGTGCAATGTTATAGAAAAAATGTTAAATTATGTACAATCAGAACAATATAATAAATTAAAAAATGGCTAAGCAATACGAAATACAATTAAAATTTACTACTGGTGGGACAGCTCAAGACTTAATGCAGAAGCTGGACGGTTTAGCAAAAGCACAAAATAAATTAGCTAAAGTACAACGAACATTAAATGCACAAAGCGTTTTAGCTAAAAAAACAAATACTCAATTAATACAATCTCAAAAAAAACATAGATTAGCTATATTCAAATCTCAGAAACAAATTGGTAAGCTAAATTTGCAGATGCAAAAATTGCGTCTTGAGAACAAAGCATTAAAAGCAAGACTTGATAAAACATCTGCAGGGTTAGGCAGAATGAGATTGGCTACTGCTGGATTACAAAGAATGATTGGTTCTATTAGAAATAAAATTCTTCTTGTAACATTTGCTTTTGGTGGTATGGCAGCAGGTATTAGAAGTTCTGTACAAACAGCAATGCAATTTGAAGCTGTTAAAGTTAGATTAAATTCTATGTTCGGCTCTGTTAGAGCAGGGGAAAAAGCATTCAGAACATTCAATCAGGTTGCAGCTACTACGCCATTTACATTAACAGATGTTGTTGAGGCTGGTGCAGCATTAAAAGCATTTGGTACTAATGCAGAAGAGATGATAAAACCTACTGCTGATTTAGCAGCATTTATGGGCGTAACTGCTACTGAAGCAGCACAAGCACTTGGTAGAGCATTTGCTGGTGGTGCAGGTGCAGCAGATATACTTCGTGAAAGAGGTATATTGCAACTTATTCGTGATACAAAAGGTATCGAAGATTTATCTAAAATGACTTTACCTGATTTTAGAAAAGCATTAGAAGAAACATTGCTTGATCCGTCTGTTGGTATTGCAGGTGCTACTGATAAGCTATCAAGAACATTGACTGGTATGGTTTCCAATATGGCAGACGCATTTACAAGAATGAAAGCTGCTCTTGGAGAATTTTTCAATATGAGAGGAGTTGTTTCAGGACTAACTAAATCTTTTAGGAAAATAGGAGAAGCAATAAGACAAGTCAATGAAACTCCATTCGAAACTACAATTCGCCAACTTAATGAAATGAATGTAGAAACTACTAACTTAGAATTAGCCCACGCCAGGTTAGAAAAAAGAAGAATGGAGGAAGCTGGAGTTATTACTGATGTACAAAAAACCGAAGATGTATTAACAGAAAAATTAAAAAATAAAAAAATAATTCTTGATGCTATTGGAGCAGAACAGCTAAAGCTTGTAAATGGTACAATGACTCAAGCACAAATAGAAGAAAAAATAATATCAAATAAAGCAGGTATGATAGCTGCAGCACGAGCAGGAAATCAACAAAAAGTAAATGAACTTGTATTGGATAACAAGTCTTTAGAAAATGATTTAGCATCTATAAGAAACCTGGAAAACATAAAAGCACAAATACAAGAACAAATAGATTCAGCAATTATTAGTAATGAATTAGCTGTTGAATATGCTGCTCTTTTAGCAAAAATTGCAGGTTTGGAAGAAAAATCTACAGAAGAAAAGAAAAAGCAAAACAACGAAGAACAAAGTCTGCTTGATAAATTAAGAGAACGCTTTTCACTAACAGATGAAGAAAAAGAAGCTATGACTGCCAGAGTTGAGTTGTTTCAAGATGGCTTTGGAAAAATATTATCTTTGCAAAAACAAAATTTAGACCAACGAGTAAGTAATGAACTAAAAGCACTAAAAAAAACTGATAAGTTTAGAAATGCTTCTATGGAACAAAGACAGACAATGGAAGATGATGTTCGTGCTAAATTCGCAAAAGAACAACAAAGAATATTTGAGTTGCAGAAAAAAATGAGCATTTTAAAAATTATTATTGATACTATTACAGCAAGAAATAAATTGATGGCAGATGGGTTTGCTGCAAGTATATTTGATCCTACTGCATCTATAAGAGCAAAATTAACAATGGCTGCTTTGATGGCTTCTTCTGCTGCACAGATAGCATTAGTAAGTAAACAACAAGCTCCAGCATTTGCTCGTGGTGGTTCTTTTGTTACTGGTGGAGAGCAATTTATTAAAGTTGGAGATAACGCTGGTGGTAGAGAACGAGTAGACATCACACCTCTATCAAGTCCAGACTTTGGTGACGCAGGTGGTGGTACTGGAGTTACTGTAAACATTATGGGTAATGTTATTGGCACACAAGAATTTGTAAGAGATAGCTTACTACCAGAGATAGAAAACTCAATCAGAAGAAATCTTGCGTAATGCCACTAACTGCTTCAACCAATTATAAAAATGCTCTTACTTCTACTATAAGAGAAGAATGGATTTTTGAATTACGAAATAATACATATACTGATGGCTCTGTTAATACGCAATACATAAGACTTGCAACTGCATTGGTTGGAAGCGGTGCTACGCAATATCACTCATTGATTACATCTTTACCTTCAATAAGAGAAAGTATTGATTTAAAAGAATCTTCTTCTAAGGTAGGGAATATAAGCATTAACTGCGTGAATGGTCAGTTGTCTAATCATAGCAACGCAACATTAGCAGAAGAAATTTATGGGGGTACAAGAAAATATATTAACAGAGATGTTGTTGTTAAATCAAGAGTAGGTGGAGAAGAAAATACTATTTATACTGGTAGATTAAAATCTGTTAAGCTAAAAAATCAAGATGAAATAAGTATAGAAATATCAGCAAGAACACCAATAGACTTTTTAAAAATCCCTGAATATACAAGTCTTGCTGGTAATTTTTTTCCTACATTTTATGGAGAAGGTACACCGATAACCTCTACGGTTTCAAGTCCTCAATTCATACAATACAGCCCAGCTAAATGCTTTCCAGTTACGGTAGATACACTAAATAATGGAAGATATAATTGTTTAGCACATAAAGCAGTAACTGATGGTAGATTACACTATCCCTTAAAAGATTCTTTTAGCTCTGCTGGGTTTCCATTGTTTGTTCCATTAGATGATATACAAAACACATCAACAAGCGATTATGAAGGAATAGTTGATTCTAATAAGAATGTGTTATTTACAGCGTTAGATTTACATAGGTCATATAAGTTTCGCCCAATACAAGATATAAATGCAACAGCTACTAAAACAATATTAGGTGATCCACCAACAACAGATCCAAGTCCAAATAATGAAGAAAATTTTTACGACAATGATGATACTACATTTGGAACTTGGAAAGTTACTATGGACGTATTATCTGCTCCTCCCAGTTCAAGTGTCAACGATACTGAAAACTTTACATACAGAATTAATGATATAGAAAAAGAAGAACACGAAATTCAAGAATGTAAGTTATATATAAAATGGGGGGTTTCAGATTATAACGAAACTTCAAGTACAACACTTAATGCTATATTAAAAGTTAAGTCTACTTATGGGGGTTTAAGCAATACGATTCTTATTAATACTGAAAATAGTAATAGAACTCCTGCTTATGAATCTGCTATTGACTTATTAAGCACTGGAACTTTTAGTAATGCTAATGGACAAATACCAGATAGTCTTGATATTATTTTTGAAGCGTTTGGTTCAGTACAGCAAGATGATACCGAATCTCCTGGAACTTTACAATTCAATGTTTATGATTTTTATTTAGAAATAACTACAAAAGTTACAGATACAGATAATCTTGCTAATTCAAATACAGTTACTGGAATTAAAAAACTATATACTGGTGCAGATGGATTACATAAATCTTGGAGTTCTGGTGCAGTTACCAACATAGCAGAAATGCATAGAGATTTAATTTATCGCTTTGCAGGAATAACAACTTCATCAGTTTTTCAGTCAGATGGAACAACAGCTAACTTATTAGCAGAAGCATTAAATAACTCGGAAACTGGGATTAATGTTGATGATGGCTCTGTATTTTCTGCTAATGATGCAATTAGAATAGATAACGAAGAAATGCTTATTACCAGTATCTCATCTAATACTTTGACTGTTACAAGAGGACAAAATGGAACGAGTGCAGCAACACATAATGATAACGCTACTATTTCTAAAGTTCCTGAAAACTTTTCTGCATTAAATACAGCAAGAGCTAATTGGACAGTATTTTATTATTTACACAAACAAAAAGAATTATTAAAAGTATTAGAGCAGACACAGAAAGAAGGTGGATTTATATTTAGATTTAAAGCGAATGATGGAAGTCCTCAATATATATATTTGGTTGATAGTCCAGCAACAGATCACACTATAAGCAAAAGCGACATCATAAACACAAATATATCGCTTACTGCTTTTGATAACCTAATAACAAAAAGAGTTATAAAGCATCAGAGAAACCCTATTAATGATGAATTTTTATTTGAGGTTGAGTGTACAGATACAACCAATAATCCAAGAACAGATTACAATGTACAAAGTGATGAAAATATAGCAACCGAAGAATTAGAAATATTGAATGGAAATATTGTCAATACGCAAGAAGGAAAAACTATTACAAGTACCAATATGGGTTCTGGAAATAAAAATGATGGTTATGCTAATTATTATAATGCGATTGAAGGAAATCCAAAATTGTTGATTGACACAGAAATAATAAATCCAGGTAGCAGTGGTGGTAGTTCTTACTTCTACTTAATGGAGGTTGGAGATATATGTGCGTTTGACCATACTGACATGATTGTAGAGCCATTTGGTGAATCATTTAATGGCAAGAAGTTTATAGTAACTGGATTAACAAGAAGTCCAGGAAGTTTAAAAGTATCTTTGAGAGAAATATAAAAAGGATTAAATTTTATTATGGCTATCACATCAGTAAAATTCGCAACATCTATTGGAGGAGCAAATGCTGGAACATATTCACCAGATCAGAATCCAAACATTGGAACAGATATATCAAAAGTTTATGATGGCATAAGAGTCAAAAAATCACTTGGTGGCGAAACATACACTTTTGCTAATCACGAATCATCAAGAAAACAAAGAAAACTTGTGTATGAAAATATAAGCGAAGCAAATAAAAATAAACTGGTTGCTTTGTTTGATTTAGCAAAAGGACAAAAGAGTTCTTTTTTTTATAGTGAAGATGGTTTTGGAACAAATGGATTTGAAGTTCGCTTTGTAAATAATAAATTACCAGTATCAGAAACAGCTTATAATGTGTATCGTGTTGAAATCAACATTGAAGAACAATTATAAGAAATTTTTCTTCTTAAAATACCCCTACAAAGCCATAAAAACACTCTTGATAGCATATCATAAGCGAGATAGAACAAAGTGGTATGAACACACCAAATAATGCGTTATTTTGAATTTAAGTAAAAAAATGTTAAAATATTGTTTGTTGCGATGTTCTTTCTTCAATTAATTGTAAATAAGAATCATTTACTTCAATTCCAATCCACTTTCTAAATAAATCTTGTGCTACCGCAGCAGTTGTTCCAGATCCCATAAAACAATCTAAAACAATATCACCTTCATCGCTACCAGCTTTTATACAAGTTTCCACAAGTTTTTTTGGAAAGGTGGCAAAATGTGCTTTTTTATACGCAGTCGTAGTAATCTGCCAAACAGATCTCTTATTTTTTCCTTTTTCTAAATTTCCTGCAACAAAAGATTGTGGTAAATGTTTTTTATTATCTTTTCGCAATCCTCTATAAGTTAATCTGCCTTTTTTCATTTTCTTGTAATCTCTTTCTGCTTTTGGTGTTCCTCTTTTTATAGGTTCAAATATTTGATTAAACTTATAAGTAGGTTTTTTTGACAAAAGAAAGATATACTCATGAGCTTTGGTAAAACGATCTTTTACACTTTCAGGCATAGGATTTGGTTTAGACCAAATAATATCCTGTCTTACAATCCAACCTGATTGCTGCAATGCAATAATTAATCTTTGAGGTATTAATCCGAGCTGTTTATTTTTTTGAAAATATTTATCTCCAATATTGATCCATAAAGTTCCATTATCTTTCAAAACTCTATTAACTTCCGCAAATACATTTACGAGGTTTTCAATATACTCATCAGATGTTTTTTCAAGTCCTAACTGTTTATTGTTTTTTTCATAATTACGGAGATCGTAATAAGGAGGAGAAGTAATACACATTTGGACAGATTGATCAGGCAACTCTTTAATTTTATCTCTAACATCTCCAATTAAAGTGTAATTAACTTTCATCTTTTTTATCTTCTAAACTACGCAAAATTAGATTTTCTCTAATCTTGTTAGTTTGTCTTGCTCGTTCTTTGATATTATTATCTTCTTCTTTGAGCATTTTTAACAAATCTTTGTATAGTTCTGCTGTTTTTTTATCTATCATAATATTTTATAGGGCAACCAGTAGCCAACCGTATTTACAAACAATAATCTTATTTAGAGCATTAACCAAAAGTAAGACAGGATTGGTTACCTGCGACACTCCTTCAAATGCCATAATTTATCGTTGTTTTAAATGTTGCCCTAATTTGTTAAAATGGTAAATCTTCTGATTTAGGTTTTGGAATAGAAAAAGATAGTCCGTAATATTTCTTACCACCTTTACTTTCATTGATCCAAGCAGATACATTATAAACTGTTCCGTTTACATTTGCTTGTCCAGTATAATCTGGGTGTGTATCTTTTTCTTTTCTGTCGTTCTTAAAAATAGAACCTTTATTTTCTTTGTGTTCGTAAGCCATTATTTTAATCTCCAAGTGTATGTTTTTCTTCCTGCTGATCCTAATACCTTTCTATTTGTTTTCACAATTTTACCTTCATTTGTTAAATCAGTAATTGCTCTGCGTATTGATGTAAGTGGAGTTTGTTCATTGATTGCTTCATTGTCAATCAAAAAGTTCCATACTTCATCAGCAGAAAAAGTATAAGTAGGATATGTTTGAAAAACTGATAGTGTTAATGTTGTTTGATTTTCTGCTTGTTTTGTATTTGCTTTTAGCAGACTTCCGTTTTCATTTGTTGTATTGTAATACATTTTACCTTCCTTGTTTTTGTATTTAAGACAAAGCGATACTATTGCGTTATAAACGCATTGATGTAATTTTGTGATAATCATTAGTATTTAATCGTCACAATTTTCGCAATGTTTCCAGTTTGGATTAAGTCCAACATATTCTTGTTCAGTTACTTTTGTAGGATTATCCATTGCTTTCTTAATGTCTAATGCGACATTCTTGATAGCAGGTGGCAACTTCCTAACATAGTGACTTTCAAAGATATGTTTCAGCACTTGTTTTTCCTCTGGATTTAGTTTTAACATCATATCGTTACCTCAAATATGGTTTTCTTTGGTTTTAATTTGTTGGACGATTTTGCGTTATAACTTTCAAGCTCACTATCAATGTTATAACAATCCTCTCCAACATATTGTAAATCTATTTTCATAGCGTCTATATTTTTATCTTCGTGGAAAATATAAATATTCTGACTTGCTCTTCCTGATAGATTTAATCCTTTTTCACTATATTCGTTAGCTCCAACCAATGAGCTACTTCTACTTGCAATATCTCCAACTCTCGCAGAGTGTATATGTCCAGAGATAATATAATCTATCTGCACTCCTCTACCTGCGTATCTACCTTTGATTTGATTGACACTCTTTTCGTATTGCGTAGTGAAACTTCCGTTACCGTGTAATAATAATAAGTTTTGTCCTGCGACATTAACAACACATTCAGTAGGATCATCAACTACAAACTGCACATCTGTTGTTTTAAAGTAATGTCTTAGAATTTCAAAGATAACAAAGTCGTAATTGTCTGACGCCATAAAGTCTGACCAACCCCAATCTTGTTTAAGTCTACTTTCGTTACCAGTTACACAAGCAACTGATACGGAATAATCTTGTCCGATATCAAATATAATCTGTTGCAATAAATCTACTGCAAGAAATACTGCTTTACTTCTATTCGTGGACATATTAAGCATTTCATCTAATCTTCTATCTGAATTGATTAAATCGCCTGTAATAGCGATTAATACATTATCTATATCATAAACCTTAAATACTTCTTTTGCTCTGTTTACATAGTGTTTTAAGCGTCTTGAAGCAACCTTGAAATCATAATGGTTATGAGGTAGGGAAACAAGTTCGTTAAAATGTGTGTCAGCGATCTGTAACACTCCAACACTTTTACCTTGTTTGATTTTTTTAAATTTAAAATCTGAAAAATTCTTTTGCTGCAATAGTGCTTGAATATCAAATAATAGATTAGTAATTGCATTTTCATACCTTGCGTGTTCTCTAAACGCTTTGCGTTCTATTCGGTTTACATCTTGTGCAGATTGTTTCTGCTTTGCAAGTTTAATATTCTCTCTAACAACTTCAACATCATTAAGAGTAGGATTAACTGTTTGTACGCCACACTCTTTACATTTATAGCGTTGTTTATATGATCCGTCATAGTTCTTCTGACGAGATTTTTTAATCATATCTTTACTACCACAATTAGGGCAAGATATTACATATAGTCCGTCCTCAGTTAATCTGCTCATTTAGTCAACCTCTTGAATCCGTTACTTTCATTTACTAAATCTAATAAATCCTTAAATTCAAAGCAAACCATTACTTTTGAATGATTTTTTGAGAAAACAAGCATAGGTGTTAAGTTATCTGAATTTTCACATGCTTGTTCGTAGCACTTCCATATATTAATCTTTTCTACCTTTTTGCACTCAACTGCATAAGGAAAAGTATCTCGCCCTGCCTTAGATAATATAATATCCATACCACTCTCGCCCATAACTGCTGTTTTAATGTCGTGTTCATTGATCCCCAACTTTTCCATTATCATCTCTCTGACTTTGTTCTGGAAATTTCTACCCTTTGCTTTCGCACTACTTGGTTTCATTGATAAACTCTCCTTTTACTATGTCATCAATTATAAAACCAATAGTCTGATTTGTTTTATATTTCCTGAAATTGATTTTCTTTATCTTTTTAATTACTTCGTTCCACTTCGCTGTATTATCGTGTAACTCTTTTTGTGTTTTTAATAGTAAATCAAAACTCATTTTATTAACTCCTCTGCGTCTTTCCATTTATTAATCTTATACTCTATTCCGTGAAATTGACAATAGCCAATTATTTGATACATACTCTTATCACTTAAACAACTTCCGTCATCTACAATATTAACATAATCTAAATAAACGAAAACTGCGTAAGATCCTTGATTGTCTACACTCTCATCAGAAAAAGCCACAAGATTATCTCCTGTACTACTCGCTTCTCCTAATACACTACCTAAAAATGTTAATAAGTAGTAATTATGTAAATTGTCTTTTGAATAACTTTCGTCTGCATAACTCATTTATACCTCCTCATATTCAAATTCGCAATGATCTTTACATCTGGCACATAACCCATAATGCTCTCCGTCGTATTCGTGTATATTTCCTATTCCACCTGCTCCGCAGCAAGTAGATAATAACTCCTTATCGTCCTCACACAAACTATTGATGTATGAAATTTCTTCTTGCTCTGTTTGCATTGCTAATTCTGACATCTTACTCATTTATATACCTTTCTTGGTTGTATTTTAATTTATGTAAATCTACAAACTTTTCATTGCTATTATGAATTTCCCACTCATAATAATTACACAAATCAAAAAGTGTTAAGTTTATTAAATTGCTCTCATCAGTATCTAAACTATGAAGTTCTATTAAATAATCTTTCCACTCCTTCAAGGTTTTTAAATCATTATTTAAATAACACCTATTTTGAGTGCAAAATAGTCTATAATGTTCACTCATTTGTATTCCTTTCTTGGTTGTATTTGTTCATCACAACACGAAACATATAAATCTCTATATTCCGAAGTTGTCTTTTGTTTGTTGCATTTACCACATTGGTAAATATAAATCGGCTCGTCAGGTACAAAAGGTAATACTACTTCATCTGTCCACCTTTCTTGGTTTAGATAAGTTTCTGGATTAGGTATGTATTGTTGATTTTGCCATTGATCCGATTTCTTTTGCAATTCTATATTCTTTATAATTAAATCAATAGGAAAGTTATTTGCGTCAAATTTATCCTGTACTTTTTTCTTTCCTACTTTCTTTGGATATGCTTTCCAAAATTTCTCAAAGTCTTTATTTATTTCTTTATTCTTACTTTCTTTCTTTCTTATAATAGGGTTAGATGTGGGTTTTTGCTGGTAGGGTTTTAATTCATTGTAGGTATTGTATTCGACAATAATTGCGTGGGTTATATCTGGGTTAGATTTTATTACAATCATATTCGTTTTTTCTAATTTCTTTAAAAAAGTTCTTAATCTTTGTCTTGTCATATTATTTCTTTTAGCAAAGTTTCGCTGCGAAAATACAATCTCACCTCTGTTTACTTCAATGATATGATTGTTTAGCAACATTGACGAGGGCTTTATACTTGCCCTCATCAACATATCAATCCAACATTTGAGATACAAAGGATTATCCCAAATCCAGTTGTCTTGTATTTTGCGATATAGCTTTATGAAAGAATTATCCATTAATCAAACATAAATGCTATTAATACTGATAATCCAAACATAATTCCTAATAAAAGTCCTCCGTCCATTACTTGCCCTCCATTGCGTTCGTAAGACTTGCTAATGCTTTTTCATATACATTAACATTGGATCTAATACCATTGCTGTTATTCTTTAACCAATTTCTTGCGTCTTTACTTAATACGCCTTTATCAAGTGCTTTCTTTTCAAGTCGGTTAAATGATTCTATTTGTTTGATAGTAGGTGCTTTCATTTGAAAGTCCTCTGCTTCTACATCAGAGTAGAATTTGTTTTTTCCGTACAATCCTAACAAGCGTAATGCTCCTCTCGCCTTGCCGCGCTTTTCAGCCATAGCCCAAAAGTATTGGTTTTTGCAATTTGTATCATTTGCCTCGCCAAAGGTTACTTCATCTATTAAACCAAACTCATCACTTTCTTGATATGCTCTTATTTTAATAGCTACACTTGGCGATACATCAAGATTATCAGACATTTCAAACTTAATGTTTTCTGCTTCTATAATCTTTATCACTCCGTCAAAAGATATAATCTTATTACCTCGTAAAGTCCAAAAATCACTTTCATCAAGATTATACTTTTTTACTAATTGATCACTCATTTACACTTCCTCCCATAGTTGTTCATAGTTCGTTCCAGTTACATAACATATTGCTAATTTCATGTGTTGCGGAACTTTGTTTTGTTTTTTCCATTGAGTTATTGTTTGTTTGTGTATTTCAAGTCTTTTAGCTATCCATGATTGACTGCGATCGTTTGCTGCTAACCAAATACTTAAAGCATAAAAGTCATTGCTTTTACTCATTTACTTCTCCTTTATCTTTCCAACCTGTTTCAATCGCAAGTGCTATTACCTGAAATTTTTGCAGGTATGATTGTGTGCGATAATCAAAAAAGTTTCTCTGACTATCATCTTGATTTTCGATATAATACATCTCTGCAACATTATTAAGTCGCAAATGCAGTATCATAGAATTGATTTGTTTATCTGTGTATTCTTTCATTAGTCTAATTTCCTCACTTCCTTAACACCTTGTTTTAATAATCTATAACAAATATAGATACCTATTAATGCTCCGATAGTATTCATTGTTCTATGCCCTCGTTTATTTCGTTTAGTTTGTTTTCAATAATTAGTTTAATCCATTTATCAAAGCCATAAGCCATACTATTGGTTGATCCGATATTAAATTGGACTTCCTCATCTAACTTCCAAAAGTCTACTGGTTTAATACCCTCGTTATCATATAAGGTAGTATATTTCCAATCATATAAACATATTGGCGTTCCAGTTTCAGTATGTTCAAAAAAATATTCACCAGATACTTTATAACCATCAGAAGTCATAGGTTTACCAAATACTAATAATAGTTCAATCGGTTTTAATTTTACTTCGCTAAATCTATGCGTTCCCCCAGTTTCAATATCTGGGTTTATTTTATATTCATCTACTTTCATTTGTTCTCCTTGTTTGTTATCCTAATATAATTATGGGCATAACTATTTTTTTGATTTAACTGATAGGGTATATTAATGAGATATGAAGATATAGCTATGCCCAATATAATATAATTGTTGATTCTGTTTGTTTTATAATTCATAAACCTTGTTTGTAAATATAAATATAAATATATAGTATGTGCAATATAATATAACAAATAATATAAAATAATTTTTTTGTGTGATTATAAGAATATAGATATTAAATTGATTATCCTTTCTATGTTCATATAGAAACCTTGTTTGTTATAAAAGAGGAGATCGTTAAGATCTCCTTTTTTATTTAGAGATATAAATTATGGTTTTCTCAGGTTTTCTAAAAATTTGTAAATCGCAGCAACTATTAAAGCAAATATAATAATTCATTTTTTTTAAATATTCGACATTGTTGGAATAGCATTGCGGACAAATTAAAGTAGTTTCTTTTATAATTTTTTCTTTCATATTTACCTTTCATGCAGGGAAACCCCTAAGGATCTCCCCACATTTTGATCCGACCTATTAGAGAATATCTCCGTCATTGTAGTTTTCTATGTCGATTTTATTCCAATCAATTTCATTTTCCTTAGCAACTTTATCTAAGTTCCATGCTATTGAGTGAAACACTACCCAAACCAACCTTTTAAAATCCCAATCATTGAAATCGAAAACACTATCAGTATATTGTTTCCAATCATCAAACATTTTATTAATGTCTAATTTATTTCCGTAGGTTTCTTTTTCATCTTTACTTTTTTCTTTTAAGAATTTAAATAACTCGTCAAGAACATGAGGGTTGTATTCTTCTTTTTCCCATTGCTCGTCATACGAATAGTTTAAATCATCTTTTATTTTTTTAATATCCATTACAATCTCCTTATTTGTTTTTTGCTCCAACTTAAATAATCCATTTCTTTTTCTAATCTTTTTATTCTATCGCTAAAAGTATCTATCAAAAAGTCGGTATCAAGTTTATAGTTATCCTTATCATCTACCGCATAGCATACAGGAATTGTTATAGCTAAGGGTATATGATTTTTGTCTTTTTTATCATTTTCGAACATATTAATCTCCTCGTTTGTTATTTGTATCTATCTTCTGGCAGTTCCTCACTTCTCGGACGGAGTGAGTAAACAATCTTACCATTTTTTAATTCGCCTTTAAACAATGACTCATTTTCAAAACCAAAATCACAAATATCTCCAAAGTTATTTCCCTCGCTATCCAAAGCCATGTCGATATATGCGTTCATTGGTAATTGTTGTAATCTATTAATCAAAGTACCAACTTTCATGTTGTAGTCATCATGTTTAGTATTTTGCCAATAGAAACTATATCTCGAAACTAATTCATCTCTTTCAGACTTCATCTCGGCGTTTTTGTCTATAAGGTTTCTTATCCTCTGATTATAATTATCTCTTAATCTTGAAACTTCTTTTTTAAGAAATTGATAATGTTCTGATTCGTTTTGAAACTTCGCATAAGGTTTAAGATTTTTATGTCTTAATCCTCTTGTTGCTCTACCACTTAGTTTATATTTATTGGTTTTTTTATTCTTTCTAATCATGTTATTATCAATGAGTTCTTGAATATTAGTTCCGTAATAACCATTAATATTGGTTGCTTTTGATTTGTTTAGAGTATGAAAGAATTGAGAAATCTCAACTCTTTTTAACTCTATATTATTATCGTCCATGTAAGATAATAATTGTATTGCTTTTGTTTGTTTCATTATAACCTCTTTTGTTTATCAGTTTACTAAATTTAATATTAAAATATAAAAATTCATAACAAATAATATAAAAAACCTCTATGAAATAATATAAAAATTACTCTTATAAATTTTGTTTTTTTTTTTTTTTTTTTT
>Ga0208792_1000559_pt1 | contig 14079 bp, 20 predicted proteins | sample 14_taG_FD_184087 | JGI IMG/M metagenome (GOLD analysis project Ga0208792, IMG submission 184087) | Marine viral communities from the Subarctic Pacific Ocean - 14_ETSP_OMZ_AT15311 metaG (SPAdes) (version 2) | ecosystem: Environmental > Aquatic > Marine > Oceanic | place: Pacific Ocean | collected...
GATCCTTATCTTTTCGATTATGTTGATAGTGAGTTTATGAAATTCAAAAAATCAGCACAGAAAGAGGTAAATTATCTTGTAAAAGAATTTGAATGTAGAAAATCTGCTAATAGCTATGCTCGTGCTACTACTAGTCGCACTGGAGTTTTGGACTGCTCTAAACTCCACACCTACAAATACAACGAAGACCTGTTCAAGAAAGTAACCACACTTGCCGATGGTAAAGACCATGGATTGATTTTTATTCTTGATTGGTCTGGTTCGATGACCCATGTAATGATGGATACTATGAAACAGTTATTCAATCTTGTATGGTTCTGTAAGAAAGTTTCTATTCCATTTGAGGTATATGCATTCACGAATGAGTATCCATTAGTAAGTGATGATGGAGAACAACTTTGTCGTAAAAGACCATATGAGAAAAAAGATGGTCTGATGCAGGTTGGAGAACAGTTTTCTTTGATGAACATTTTGTCGCACAAAGTCAATTCTAAAACTTTGGAAAAACAATTGAAGAATATGTTCCGTCTTGCACAATACATTACTTTCGGTGGAAGATATTCTATCCCTGTTGGAATGGGATTGTCTGGAACTCCCTTGAATGAAACGATGATTGCACTTCATCAAATCATTCCACAGTTTAAGAAAAATACTAAAGTTCAAAAAGTTCAGTGTGTTGTATTGAGTGATGGTGAGGGTTATGGACTTACTTATCATCGTGAGATGCAAAGATCTTGGGAGTTTGAACCTTTTATTGGACTTGGTAGAATTGGTGATAATTGTTATCTTCGTGATCGTAAAACAGGAAACACTTATTCTTTGGATTCTATGTGGGATGACTACACTGATATTTTGATTCAAAATTTGAGAGACAATTTTATTGATACTAATTTTATCGGTATTCGTGTTCTTGAGTCTCGTGATTCTCATCGTTTTATTAGTCGTTATACTTTTGGTCAACGTGAACTAAAAGAGAAAATACAAAACCAGTGGAAAAAACAGAGATCATTTGCCATTAAAAATTCTGGTTATCATTCTTATATTGCACTTTCGGCAACAACTCTTGCAGGTGAATCTGAATTTGATGTATCAGAGGATGCTTCTAAAACTCAAATCAAAAAATCTTTTATGAAGAGTTTGAAAGGTAAAAAAATGAATAAGAAAATCTTAAATGAGTTTGTAGGACTTATTTCTTGATAAATATTTCTATATTAATAGGTATTAAGAATGTCTAGATTTGGAGATTTATTAGGAGGTAAGACTCCGGCACCAGCTCCAGCAGCACCTGCACAACCTACTCCAGTTGCAGTTCCTTCAGAACCGGCAGAAGCAATTGCTCCTGATTCTATTGTTGAAGAAGAATCTGAAGAAGAATCTGAAGAAGAATCTGAAGAAGAATCTGAAGAAGAATCTATGAGTGAGTCGGATTTATCTCTTTACGATATGAGTAAAAGAGAATTAGAAGATTATGCAAGAACTGTGGGACTTGAACTAGATCGCCGTCATAGTAAAACGGCACTTATTCAAGAGTTGTCAAATTATCTAGGAAATTAATTAAAGAAAAATGAATTCCAAAGAACATAACGAAATTTACAATCTTTATCAATCAATTTATCAAGAACAAATCGATGAAAATTTGTTTTCTAACGTTGAGCGTCTTAGTGATAAGTATGTTAGACCTACTGTAGGAAATCTTGGTGCCCAAAAAGGTAGAGATAAAATGGGAAATTTGCCCATTTTGGGTGATATTGGTGCTCGACAAGGTAGAAATAAGGCAACAGGAATGTATGATCAGACTAAGGGACAACTTAAGTCTGGAAAAATTGGTAGTGCTATTAATACTGCAAGATCTGCATTGGAAACTCTTACTAGAGAAAATTATGACACTATTAAAGGTCACCTGATTGATGAAGGTTTTGCTGACAGTGAGGAAGCAGCACACTCTATTATGGCAAGTATGAGTGAAGGATGGAAGCAGAGTATTGTTGAGAACTCTTCTGCTAGATCGAGAGAATTTGAAAAGAAACTTCCTGCTGACCAAACGAAAGCACGAAGTAGAGAGTTTGAGCACGGATCCACCAGATCTGCTGGTACACCTAGCGGAAATCTTGCTGACAAGTCTCCTAGAGTCTCTAGAGATAAAACTGGAAAACCGATGTATTGATAGGCACTTTTCAAACTGTCTACTGGGAGGTCTTCGGACCTCCTTTTTTTGTATAATAGATCCATACGCAATCAAGCAATGGCAGTCTCACACGAAATCAAATCTCAACTTGCTAAACTTCTGGCAACCGAAGATTTGGTAGTTGAGCATAAGTATTGTGAAACTGCTTGTTTCAATGTTCATACTCGTGTTCTGACTTTGCCAATGTGGGAAAAGGCAAGTAGTCAAGTTTATGATATGCTTGTCGGACATGAAGTCGGACACGCACTTTACACTCCTGATCGCAACTGGTTGAAAGAAATTAAGATTCCTCCACAGTTTGTGAATGTAGTTGAGGATGTGCGAATCGAAAAACTAATGAAGCGTCGATATGGAGGTATATCTAAGACTTTCTATCGTGGATATCAAGAATTGGCGCAGAATGATTTCTTTCAGATTAAGAATGAGAATCTGAATACAATGAATCTTGCTGATAAAGCAAATCTTCAGTTTAAGATTGGTAGTTTTGTAAGTATTACCTTTACTGAAGATGAAAATCAGTTGATGAAGAAAATTTCTGATACTGAGACTTTTGATGATGTTCTTCAAGTTTCTAAAGAACTTTATGAGTTTTGTAAGAAACAGCAAGAGATGATGACTAAGACTGATGACCTACAGATGCAAGGTGGTCAGGAAGGTGAAGAAGATCAACCTCAGATTGATCAAAGTCAAGAATCTGGTATTCAACAAGGAACTAATGAAGAACCTCAGCAGGAATATGATGACTTTGATATGGAATCTAAAGATGGTAAATCTTCTGATGATGGTGAGAGTTTAGAAGATCCTGAAGTTTCTACTATGAATAGTTTGGAGGAAGCTCTTAAAGAACTTGCATCCAATAGTGGTAATGAGAATGTATATGTTGAAGTTCCTAAAGTTAATTTGAAAAAAATTATTGTTCCTAATTCTGAAATTCACTCTCGTTTTAATGAGTGGGATGAATTAATGGAGGAAAATGAGGTTACCGAAGAACAGGCTTTTGGTTTTGTTGATAGAGAATTTTTAAAGTTTAAAAAATCTGCTCAGAAAGAAGTCAACTATCTGGTAAAAGAGTTTGAATGCAAAAAGGCAGCAGATTCTTATGCCCGTGCTACTACTGCTCGTACTGGTGTTCTTGACTGCTCTAAATTGCATACTTACAATTATAACGAAGATATATTCAAAAAAGTAACTACACTTGCTGATGGCAAGAGTCATGGTCTTGTTTTTATTCTTGACTGGAGTGGTTCTATGTGTGAAGTAATGATGGATACTCTCAAGCAACTTTATAATTTGATGTGGTTTTGTAAGAAGGTCTCTATTCCGTTTGAAGTATATGCCTTCACTAATGACTATCCTTTCGTTACCTATAATAATAGCGGTCATCCGCAGATTCGTGATCTCCCTTATGAGAAGCGTGAGGGTCTTCTCTATATTGCCGAGTGGTTTTCAATGATGAATATTTTCACTAGCAAAACTAACTTGAAAGAAATGGAAAAACAAATGAAAAATTTCTTTCGTTTGGCATCCTCATTCTGTCGTTATGGTATGCTTCCCATTCCTAGTGGATTGAATCTTTCTGGAACTCCTCTTAATGAATCAATGATTGCTCTACATCAGATCCTACCTCAGTTTAAAAAGGAGAATAAACTCCAGAAAGTTCAATGCGTTGTGATGACTGACGGCGAAGCACCTCCTCTAAAACTTCATCGTGAAATTCAACGTCACTGGGAGCATGAACCATTTATTGGAACTGGTACTATTCATAGCAATGCTTTCCTTCGAGATCGTAAAACTGGAAATACATATTCTCTAGATTGTGAGTGGTATGAGTTTACTGATATTCTTCTTCGCAATCTTCGTGATAAGTTTACTGATGTAAACTTTATTGGTATTCGTGTCCTTCAATCTCGTGATGCTAATAGTTTCATCCGCCGATATACTGGTTGGGGTGGTAAAAACTTTGATAGAATTCAAAGGATTTGGAAAAAGGAAAAGGCATTTGCTATTCACAAATCTGGATATCACACTTATTTTGGACTTTCTGGTACCGTACTTTCTAGTGATTCTGATTTTGATGTTGATGAGGGTGCTACTAAAGCAAAGATCAAATCTGCTTTTGTCAAAAGTCTAAAAAGTAAGAAAATGAACAAGAGGGTTTTGGGTGAATTTATTGAACTTATCGCTTGAATAAATAGGTTTATAGAAAAAGTGTCTAGAGATGAAACCTTCCCCCAAGAAATTAAAAGAGACTAAAGAGATCTATGAAAAGGTTGTATCGCACCTCATTGAGGAAGGTTACGCCACGGACGTAGATTCTGCAGATTCCATTATTAGTGGAATGAGTGAGCAGTGGTTTGAGCAAATCCAAGAAGGTTGATTCATGGAGAGACTAACTTGTAAAGGAGCGAAGTCTCTCAAAGAGGCTTACGCTAAAGTTTATATCGAAGAACAAATAAAAGTTCCTGATTATGCATCAATGAGTGATGAGGAATTTAGTAAACTTGTTCAAAAATCTGGGAATCCAGAAGGTGTCATTGCAAAAAGACTGCAACAGAGAAAAGCTGCTGCTAATGAAAAAGTTGGAGCAAATTACACTGCTGATGATGCTAAAGCGGATCAGGAAAGAGCAAAAACAGAAGCAGAAAATAAAAGAAGGGAATCTAGAGGAGAGAATTCTCTTCCCGTTCCTCAAGGATCTAAATTAAAAGATCCAAAATCTACTGCTCCTGCTGGCAAAACATATACAATTGGTGGTAAGACATATTCATCCAAAGCTGAAATTAATAAGGAATATGATAGATTGAGAAAATCTGGCGGTGATGCAAAAGCATTCGGTGATAAGGCATTTAAAGCAACTAATAAACCAGCAATTGGAACCACTCCTGGTGGAACAAAGTTTGAGAGAAGAACACCTACGTCTGCAGAATTGAGAGCGGCACAAGCAGCAAGAGCGTCAGGTAAGGGATCTGAAGGACAGATTAAAGCTGCTGTGCAGCAGGGTCAAAGACAGGCATCAGTTAATGCTGCTGTTAAATCTGCTAACAGACCAGAAGTCTTGAATAAACCGGCACCTGCTGGTAGTGCTCTTGCTGCTCAACAAAATCGACTTACTCAACAAAATAAGGTTCAAAAAGAAGTTGCTGCTGTTAAGAGTGGGATGGATGCAAATCAAAAGACTTCTGTAAATAATACAGTTAAGTCTGGTACAGTTCCAACAGGTAATACTATAAAAACGAAAGTTAATCCAGACTCTAGTATGAGTGTAACTCAAAGGAGAACTCCTGCTGCAACTAAAAAAATTACGCAATCCCTTGCTCTTTCAAGTGTAGACCTTTTTGATATTGTCAAAGGTCAGTTTATTGAAGAGGGATATAGTGAAGAAGATACAATGTATCTTATGGCAAACTTGAATGAAGAACAATTGAATGAATTGATGGGTTTTATTAGAAAGCAAGCTACTAGGTATGCAAGCAAAATTCCTTTTATTAAAAAGTTAATTAACAAGACACCAACGCAAATGCCAGCTGGTGATATTGGGGCATTGAGACTTTATCAAGATAAAGCAAATCAATCTATCCGAAGACTTAATAAACAAACTACTAGACTAGACGCTAATGCTGCTCAAAGAGAAGCAAATAGGGTGAATAATCTCAACCCTCGTGTTGTTGATCGTGCTAATAAGAGTAGAGAATTTTCTCAGATAACGCAGAGAAATTTGGAAAAAGGTAGACCTGCAGATGCAGCACCACAACCAGTTGACAAATTGAATTATAAACCAGGTGATCCAATGTTTGATGATTACGTTAAACGTCACCATGCTAATCAGAGACGTGGAGCATCAAACTATGGTGGTGGTGCAAATCGTATTGATCCACCTGGTCCTGGATCTACTAATACTGGTGTTAGGCGTATTAATAAATAATTCAAAATTACTGTTAGACCAATGAGCAAGTTCGGAGATTTACTTAAAGGCGGACCACCCGCACCTAAGGTTGAGGCAGCACCTGCTCCTGAACCCATTGTAGAAGAAGTTCTATTTACTCCTGAAGAGGAAGTTCTTACTGAAGCAAGTCCTCTTGAAGAAATGAGTAAGAAAGAATTAGAAGATTATGGTAGAACACTTGGTATTGAATTGGATAGAAGGCACAGCAAAGAATCTCTGATTGAAGAAATCAAAGACGCAGAAGACTAGTAGTCCACTTACATAACTGCCACAGGGGGTACTCCAAAGTACCCCCTTTTTTAGTATAATTACTACAGTTGAAACAAACAAAGCAACCAATGTCCCTCTCTACTGATTACATTCTCACTTCTTTACAGGAACTTTACGGAGAGTCTGTGACGGGTGCTGATATTCGTGCTTGGTGTGCAATGAATGGATCTAACTATCAGACTGTATCTAGTAAATTGTCTGATTATAAAGTTAGTCGGGGCAAATGGAACTTGACCGTTCAAGAGAAACTGGAGCAAAATTATCAGGCACCTCCTGCTATGCCTGTTGTAGAACAAAATCTTATTCCCACTAAAGATGATTCCTTCGTCAAGTTTGGTAACTTTGGTGATATTAAAAAAATTATTGAATCCCGTGTATTCTATCCTACGTTCATTACAGGTCTTTCTGGAAACGGTAAAACTTTTTCAGTTGAACAAGCATGTGCTCAGTTGGGTAGAGAACTTATTCGTGTAAACATTACTATTGAAACCGATGAAGATGATCTTATTGGCGGTTTCCGCCTTGTTAATGGCGCAACCGTCTGGCACAATGGCCCAGTCATTGAAGCCCTTCAACGAGGAGCTATCTTGCTCCTTGACGAGATCGACCTTGCCTCTAATAAAATTCTCTGTCTCCAGTCTATCCTTGAAGGAAATGGAGTCTTCCTTAAAAAGATTGGACAGTTTGTCCGTCCCAGTGCAGGTTTTAACGTCATCGCAACCGCAAACACTAAAGGTAAAGGTTCAGATGATGGGCGATTCATTGGAACTAACGTGCTCAACGAAGCATTCCTTGAACGCTTCCCTGTAACCTTTGAGCAGGAGTATCCCACCGCTGTTACTGAGATTAAGATTCTTAATAAAATCTGTGCCGATGAGAACTTCTGCAAGCGACTTGCTGATTGGGCAGACATCATCCGCAAGACTTTCTATGATGGTGGTATTGAGGAAATCATTAGTACCCGTCGTCTGGTTCACATTGTGAAGGCATACCGAATCTTTGGAGACAAGGCAAAGGCAATTCAGGTCTGTGTTAATCGTTTCGATGATGAGACCAAACAAGCATTCTTGGAACTGTATGACAAGGTTGATGCTGATTTTGTGATGCCTTCTGAAGATACCGTTGACACCCACACCGCTGCCTGATATAATGACTAATGCTTGGAGTTTACTTTACGATACTATGAACGAATCTCTTGGTGAAGACAACTATGAAGGTATGCTAAATCTAGGATCTCATCTACCAGGTGCTATGTCTAACGATACAATCACGTTCGGTAGTTCTTACTATGACGGCGTAATTGATTTTGGTGATCCTGGTCCCTTTGCAGCACAACCTGTACCTATGACCTTTGGTGGCGAAGACCACATTACCTTTGACTTGACTATGGATAAAAAATCCGAATCTAATAATAGACAGAAGTATAGTGAAGATGTAATTATCAAAGAACTGAAAGATTACATCACTAGAACATATGACCAGCATTATTCTGCTGGTGATGATAAGATTCAAACTTTGGATCTTATTGAAGCTTGTGGTGATGGTGAGGCATTCTGTCGCAGCAACATCCTCAAGTATGCGTCACGATATGATAAGAAGGGCACCGCCCGTCGTGACATTATGAAGATTCTGCACTATGCTGTTCTTCTAATGCATTTCAATGACAAAAATGCAAATCGTGAAACCTATCCTCAGTGATGAAATTGAATCTCAATACTATGAAACTGTCCGACAACACTCTAACTGTTCTTAAGAACTTTGCTGGAATTAACAACTCTATTCTGGTGAAAGAGGGTAACAAACTCCGTACTATTTCTGTTGCTAAAAATATTTTGGCAGAAGCAGACATTAAAGAAGAATTCCCTCGCGATTTTGCCATCTATGATTTGAACCAGTTCTTAAACGGTTTGAGTCTTCATCAAGATCCTGATCTTGATTTTAGAGAAGATTCTTATCTGAGTATCAAGGAAGGTAAGCGTCGAGTCAAGTATTTTTATGCTGATCCTGCGGTTATTGTTTCTCCTCCAGAGAAAGAAATCAATCTTCCTACTCAGGACATCTGCTTTCAACTTGATAGTTCTTCTTTGGAAAAACTAATCAAAGCAGCACAAGTTTATCAACTCCCAGACTTTTCTGCTATTGGTGAAGCTGGAGTTATCAAACTGGTTGTTCGTGATAAGAAGAATGACACTTCTAACGAATATGCAATTGTTGTTGGAGAAACTGATAAAGAGTTCTCATTCAACTTCAAGGTAGAGAATATTAAAATTATTCCTGGTGCCTATGATGTAGTTGTTTCTTCTAAACTCCTTTCTAAGTTTACGAATACTAAGTACAATCTTACCTATTACATTGCTCTTGAACCCGATTCGACTTTTGGATGATGCGCTAGTTAGGATGAGAATTATGGGCAGCATTGGAGTTATTGTTGCCTACTTTGTCATTCTTCACGTCAGTTCCTTTTGGGGGGTTCTAATACACTTTGTTGCAGATTTGATTACAATCCCATACTTTATTAGAACTAGGGCATGGGACCTTGTTATAATGTTAACGTTCCTACTTTCAATTAGCGTTAGTAAACTTTTGATATGAACATCTTCGTTACGGACCCATCTCCATACAAGTCAGCACAAGTTCTTCCTGATAAGCACATCGTCAAGATGCCCTTAGAAACCTGTCAGATGCTTGCTATCGTATGTTCTGACAAATGGGGTCATGGGTTTGGTACTATTCCTAAAGCAGATGGTACACCTTATGCTACTGAGAAGGGTGCATTCCGTAATCATCCATGCACTATCTGGGCGAGTGAATTTGTGCTAAACTGGCAATGGTTACTCGCTCATGGTCTTGCTATGTGTGATGAATACACTGCTCGCTATGGTAAGGTCCACACCTGCCACAAGACCCTTCTAGCAGCAAAGGAGATACTTCCTACCGCAGATCCACAAGGTCGTAGTGGAAAGGGCACAACCCCCTTTGTATTTGCCGGACCTGACGAGTTCAAGTATGATACAAGCATTGATATCTTCACTGCTTATAAGATGTATATTGCATCTAAACCTTGGGTATGCGATAATTATCTTAGGTTGCCACATCGTAAACCTGACTGGATCTGACTATGTTTATTGATTATGAATATAAGCAGATAGAGGTTCCTCAAGAGATCATTAAATTTTGTGACTTTTTTACTTATGATGCAGAACGTGAAGATTTGAGATTTATTGATTGTATCCATATGAATCTTGGTCATTATGGAAACAACCTAGAAGATCTTAGGGAAATGCGGAAACGTATTATGCCTGTTTTTGAATAACTAATTTTTTTATTATTATGAGCGACTTTATTTGGGTTGAGAAATATCGCCCAAAGACTATTGAAGAGTGTATCCTCCCTGAACAAACAAAGAAGACATTTCAATCTTTCCTAGATAAAGGAGAGATACCTAATATGCTTCTTTCTGGTCCACCAGGTATTGGTAAGACTACAGTAGCAAAGGCACTCTGTAATGAACTTGGAGTTGACTGTTATGTCATCAATGGATCCGATGAGGGACGCTTTCTGGATACGGTCAGAAACAATGCGAAGAATTTCGCTTCGACCGTCTCGCTTTCTTCAACTGCAAAACACAAAGTCATCATTATTGATGAAGCAGATAACACATCCAACGATGTACAACTCCTCCTACGGGCGTTTATTGAGGAGTTTGCTGGTAACTGCAGATTCATCTTCACCTGCAACTATAAAAATAAAATCCTTGAACCCCTTCATTCCCGATGTGCAGTCATTGAGTTTGGAATTAAAGGAAAAGATCGACAATCCATCGCAGCACAATTCTTCAAGCGTCTCCAAGAAATCTTGGATACAGAAGGTGTTGAATATGATAACAAGGTCCTGGTAGAACTTGTTAACAAGCACTTCCCAGACTGGCGTCGTGTACTCAATGAGATTCAACGATATTCTGTTAGTGGAAAGATTGATTCTGGTATTCTTGCTACGTTCTCTGATGTTGCTGTAAATGAACTTGTCAAAAATCTTAAGGGTAAGAACTTTGCGGAGGTTCGTAAGTGGATCGTTTCTAATTTGGACAATGATACTACTGTACTTATGCGTCGTATTTACGATGCTTGTTATTCATCCCTTACAAACTCTACTGTTCCTGCTGCTGTGCTCATTATTGCTAAGTATCAGTATCAGGCAGCATTCGTTGCCGACCAAGAAATAAATATGCTTGCTTGTCTAACTGAGATTATGGTTGAGTGTGAATTCAAGTGAATAAGAATGAACTTGAAGAACTTAGATATGATGTAGCACATCATCTACTTAGTAAAATGAGTGCAGGTTCTCAATTTCAATATGCTTTAGATAAGATGCTCGAACTATGTCAAGATTACTCAGAGAAAGAACTAAAAGAGTTGTTACCTAAATCAAAGAAAAAGAGTAAAGGTGGAGGATTTTAATGCCACACGAATTTGATCCTTGTGAAGCACCTATAGAAGGTGAAGTTGACAAGTGGGGGTTTACAATCAAACCCTCAATCTCTGATACTGCTGCTACTCTTATCTGCTTAAGAAATGCTCCTTGTGGTACAGACAAGAAACAAATTGAACGATTAATTAATGAACTTGAATCTAAAAAATGAACTGTAAACTAATTCGTATCGTAACTGGTGAAGAAATAATCGCAGAGGTTCTCTCTGAAACTGATAATACTATTACCGTTCAAAACGGTTTGGTAGTTCTTCCTAGTGCTCAGGGTGTTGGATTTGCTCCTTGGGCAACAGTTATTAGTAAAGATGAACCTGAGATTGAAATGTCTAAAAACCACATTGTATATGTGGTGGCACTTCAAGATGATGTTGCTAAAAAGTACAATGAAATGTTTGGAAGTAAACTAATTACTCCAGATACTAAAAAATTGATTGTTTAATTATGAAACAAACTAAAAAGTGTCAAGTTAAGTCCAAGTTCTACTATATTTTCTGGGGAACTGCTACAGTATCAGTTTTATTGGGACAATTATATGTCGGAACTGGATATAGGGTGATGGCAGAAAGCACATTAAGTTTTCAAAACTATCTTGTAGAACTTTTGGACACCAATAATCCTAATACTTTCTAATGGGACTACTAAAAATTGATAAAAATACCTTAGTTGAACCAAAGGTAAAAACCACTCCTCAAAATGTGGCAGAAGCAAACGATAGTTTATTTCGTGCTACAATGAATTTGCCTAATGCTGCAAAGCATTGTGGTATGACTGAGAAGGAAATGAAATTAACCTTCTGGGAATTTTTGAAATACAACAAACCTGATTATGAAATCTCTCAAGACTCCCCTCAGATATCCAGGGGGTAAATCCCGTGCCTGTACAAAACTAGATCAATACATTCCTAATCTTGATGGGTATAGTGAATATCGTGAACCCTTTTTAGGTGGCGGTAGTGTTGCAATTCACATTACTAAAAAGTATCCACATCTTGATGTGTGGGTAAATGATCTGTATGAACCTCTCTATAACTTTTGGAGAGTTCTCCAGGATGATGGGCATAACCTATATAAGAAACTTCAGGAACTTAAATCTAGGCATCCTGATCCTATTTCTGCAAAAGGTCTTTTCCTTGAATCAAAGGAGTATTTAAATGATGAATCCAATAATGACGCTTTATGGCGTGCTGTCAGTTTTTATACTATCAATAAGTGTTCTTTTTCTGGTCTCACCGAGTCATCCTCCTTCAGCAAACAAGCAAGTGACTCCAACTTCTCAATGCGAGGAATTGAAAAACTTCCAGGATACACAAAGATAATTGAGAACTGGAAGATTACCAATCTCAGTTATGAGCAACTTCTTACTGACCATAAGAACATTTTTACTTACTTAGATCCACCATATGAGATTGGTTCTAATCTGTATGGTAAGAAAGGAAGTATGCATAGTGGATTTAATCACGACCATTTTGCTATTAAGTGTGACCGATTTGTTGGTCCTCAACTTATATCCTATAATTCATCTCAACTTATCAAAGATAGATTTGATGGATGGCAAACAGGTGAATTTGATTTGACATATACTATGCGATCTGTTGGTGAGTATATGCGTGAACAAAAAGATCGCAAGGAACTTTTACTTTTTAATTATGGAACTAAAGGATTGGTTGAATAGTATTAATCAGACTAAAGAAAATCTGATTGATGAAGATCCATCTCTTGAAAAAGAATATCCTCCCTATATCATCAACCGTTGTTTTTCGGGTCATCTTGATGCAATTATATTTGCAAATGAGATGAACCAGCATCATTTTCTTCCAAAGAAAATGCAATATGATTTTTATCTAAATAGTCTCAGGAAAAAGAAGAGATTCTCTCCCTGGCTCCGACAGGATAAAATCAAAGACCTTGATTATGTCAAACGTTATTATGGTTATAGTAATGAAAAGGCAAAACAATCTTTGAAAATTCTCACAGAAGAACAACTTAATTTTATTAAATCAAAATTTGATATTGGAGGAAAAAAATGAGCGTGGTTCAAGAACCCGAAGTGAAGTGGACACCTGAACAAATGGTTGAAGTGGTTCTTAATGAACCCGACGACTTTTTGAAAGTGCGTGAGACTTTGACTAGAATCGGAGTGGCATCAAGGAAAGAGAAAAAAATCTATCAATCCTGTCACATTTTACATAAGCAAGGTAGATACTATCTTGTGCATTTTAAAGAATTATTTGCATTGGATGGCAAACACGCCAACCTTACGGTTAATGATGTTCAACGCCGCAATCGTATTGCTCAACTGCTTGCCGATTGGGGTCTAATTGGTATTGTAGATGTCTCTAAAATTCAGGATATCGCTCCGCTTAATCAGATTAAAGTACTTGCTTACAAAGACAAGCAGGACTGGATTCTCGAAACTAAGTACAATATTGGATCGAAAAAGAAGAAGGTTGAAGTAACTGAATAAAGATAAATAAAGGAAGGCAAGGACCTTCCTTTTTTAATGAGTAGAATATTACATCACGTTGGTAGAAACGACTTCAAGAAAACTCGCCAAAGGCAGATTGGTGAGCAAAAAGAACGTGCTGCTCAAAAATTAAAAGAACTGCAAGAAGTAGAAAAAGAAAGAAGGCAAATACAAGAAGAAGCAAAACCCTTTAAGTCTGATTGGAGAAGAGAGAATCTCCGAGAGTTTGGTGAGTGGGCACCTATTGAAGGTTCTGGACCAACTAATAGTACTTCCACAACATTCGGATATTTTGTTGGTGGAGAGCAGCAGGTAAATTATGAGACTGGGAAACCAATTATATTTACATATTCTGGTCTTAATGGTGTTGAAAATTATCCAACCAGTATAACGATTGATCAGGGATTTGGTGAAGTGCATACAACCGATGCTCCACCATTCAGTCAGATTGGTGTTCAGGGATATACGGCAAAGTTAAATCCAAGATATGCGGAAGCACAGAAAAAATATAAGGCAGAGATGAAAGAATGGGAAAGAAAAAAAGAACAGCAGCAAAAGGATATTGAAGCAACTTTAAAATCTTTTGGAACTTCTTATAGAAATGTTCAAAGAGATGCTGGGATTACAAAGGTGGGTAATTCTTATGTTGCTATAATTCCTACAAATACTAGAGATTTTGGATCTAATCTTTTGAATAATGTTAGGGTTGTTAGATTGGTCCCTTGTGATCC
>Ga0208792_1000567_pt1 | contig 13922 bp, 20 predicted proteins | sample 14_taG_FD_184087 | JGI IMG/M metagenome (GOLD analysis project Ga0208792, IMG submission 184087) | Marine viral communities from the Subarctic Pacific Ocean - 14_ETSP_OMZ_AT15311 metaG (SPAdes) (version 2) | ecosystem: Environmental > Aquatic > Marine > Oceanic | place: Pacific Ocean | collected...
GGCTGCACAGGGGCGTAGATTGTCCAGTATTGAGTGTCATGACCTAATGTGTAAGATTGGTGAAGTTGTCGTTGTAGGGGGCGTTAGACGCTCTGCTATGATCTCTTTAAGCAACCTATCAGATGATCGTATGCGCCATGCTAAGTCAGGTAACTGGTGGGAGAACGCAGGACACAGGGCCTTAGCTAATAATTCTGTAGCTTATACAGAGAAACCAGATAGTATGTCTTTCATGCGTGAGTGGACAGCATTAATGGAGAGTGGTAGTGGAGAACGAGGAGTATTCAACAGAGAAGCGTCAGTTAGACAAGCAGCAAAAAATGGCCGTAGAGAGTCTAACTATGAGTTCGGAACAAACCCCTGTTCGGAGATCATACTTAGGCCGAATCAGTTCTGCAATCTTACGGAAGTTGTCATCCGTGCTAACGACAGTATCGAAGACCTTACAAGAAAAGTCCGCCTTGCAACTATACTTGGGACTATACAGTCCACCTACACCCACTTTCCATATCTGCGAAAGGTGTGGGGAACAAATACCGAAGCCGAGAGGTTGCTCGGTGTGTCACTCACGGGGATAATGGACAACAAGCTAATGACATTGGCTAATGAGGGCCTGTCAAAAACATTGGAGCATTTAAGGGATGTGGCTATTTCTACTAACGCTGAGTGGGCTGACCGTCTTGGTATCCCTCATAGCACTGCTATTACTTGTGTCAAGCCCAGTGGAACAGTTTCCCAACTGGTTGACTCAGCTTCTGGCATTCATGCTCGTCACTCTCCCTATTATATCCGTACTGTGCGTGGAGATAATAAAGATCCATTGACCCAGTTTATGATTGATCAGGGTATCCCTAATGAGCCTGACGTTATGAAGCCTGACGCTACGACAGTGTTTAGCTTTCCTATGCAGTCTCCTATGGGTGCTGTACATACTGCTGACATGACTGCACTAGAGCAGTTAGAGATGTGGCTGTTGTATCAACGTCATTGGTGTGAGCATAAGCCTAGTGTAACTATTAACGTCAAGGCTGATGAATGGTTTGAGGTAGGTGCCTTTGTGTATAAGCACTTTGATGAAATGTCAGGTGTGTCGTTCCTTCCGTTTAATGAGCATACATATCAACAGGCACCTTATCAGGAGTGTTTAGCTACAGACTATCATATACTACTTGATCAAATGCCCGACAACATTGATTGGGATAAACTAGCTGACTATGAGAAGGAAGACAACACATCGGGTATGCAGACAATGGCATGTACTGGGGATGTATGTGAGATGGTAGATATTGGATAATAATTAAATGGAGAGTTAAAATGATCTATGTGTATATGGTAGTACTTATGTTGATGAAAGATGGGGAGCCAGCCTTCTCTGTACGCGCACCTAACATGACTTTTACTACAGAGGAAAAGTGTCAAGCCGTGAGGGAACTTAACATGCAACACCTACTTAGTCAATGCGTAGGTCTACCATTTAACATGAAAGACAAAGGGGACTTGTAATGGGGGATGTTGTTGATCTTAACCCTAAGTCAGAAAAGTTATCTGATTTAGACAAACAGTACCTTGAATTAGAGCGACAACAACACCAGATAAGAGAACAGGCTAAACTTATAAGAGGCGATAATGGCTAAGTGGAAAGAACTAAGTAACGTAACAGATATGGTCAACAGTCCACCTCACTACGGTACTGGTGTCATAGAGTGTATCGACTATATAGAAGACTTCTTAACCAAGGAAGAGTATATAGGATACCTACGTGGTAATATAGCCAAGTACCTACACAGGTGGCGATATAAGAATGGGATAGAAGATCTAAAGAAAGCTGAGTGGTATGGGTCTAGGTTAATCAAGGTGGTAGAAGAACATGGAGATACCTGATTTATCGTCTATAGTGTTGGTCGTACAGACAATTTTAATACTGTGGTTAACGGGAAAAGTAGACAGGCTACAGAAGGAAATAGACTTTAAGATGAAGGTTCCTATGTATGCTCTGTTTAGGCACCTAGAAGAAGAACACAACAAAACATAAAAAAAGCCCCTGTATCCTTGAGTGGACGCAGGGGCTTTACTTTATGTATATACACTTGTGTTTATTTATTACCAAAGAACTTACTTATTGACCGTAAACCTATACTGGCACTAACGATCCCACCAAGGGAAATTTGATACCACTGGGGCATTGCTTCAAGGGCTGCAAAACCATTAGCTACCAAGTCTTCTGCCCAAGCAAAAGGCATGAACGCAAGTACAAGTGGCACCGAGAATAGGAGTGTAATCCATTCATCTTTCCAAGAGTTCTCTGTAGCTTTTATAGCTGCTAAGTCCCAATCAATTTCCCCAGTTAATTGCTTCTTTTTAATCTCTGCCTCCGTTAGCTTGATCTGTGTTTTACCATCTATAATGCTGGTAGCCAAGCCTGACAGACTGTTAATTATTGCTCCTATCATTGATACTTCTCCTTGTATGCCTCTTCAAATCCCTCTTCGTGGACACAGTTCTCATGGTTGCCCCAGAGCCTCTTAAAGTAGCTGTCGTGTACATCTATGTAGTCTTGTTCACTGTACCCATCCGGGGCTAGTTGTCCCTTAACAATCCACATAAACCTGTTTACTTCTTTGTGTATAGGTCCATCACTTCTCATGTGATAACCATACGGAAAATGCTCCCGTGATTGCGCCTGTTACAGTTGCAGTTAGTGCTGTGGCCTGTGAAGTCATGGCATCAGGTGGTAAATTCATAAACCAGAATAACACTTCCATATACATATATGTCATAACTAACATCATAATACGGGGAAGTATCTTCCAAGCAAGTACTCTTTCCATTGCTACAGTCATTCAAAATCCTCCTTTAATCCATCCAGTATTTCTTTAGCTGATGGCCTTCGTTTCTTAAACTTATATACACACTCAAAACTCTTTGGGCATTGTCTAAAAGCGGATCCGTATTCATACTTGGGTATTAAGGGTGTAGGGAAATATGTAGCCGACGAGCCATTAGGACCACGATACCAACACTGTTGCACCCCCATAATGGAAATATACTTCCACAAGTGACAAGTAACCATCTTAGGTTCTTTAGCCTGTACTCCCCCTACAGTAAAAATTAAGAGTACCAGCAATAATATTTTTACCACGTACCAGTACCTACACCAATTAAGTATACACCACCAAAGACAACAAATAAGATACCTAGAGACAAGGCAAACATGCCTAAGTTATTAATCATTTCTTTCTTGGCTTCCATAGCCCTATAGACAGTCTCTTCTCTTTCCTTCCTGATTTGCCTTCTTAACTTAATCATCTCTTCCCAAGTATTAGGGCCAAATCTCATATTCAATAGAAACATTAATTCCTTCTGTTGAGCCGCCAGCTTCTTTTTATGTACTATTATCTCAAAGGCTTCTTTTTCTATACTATCGCCAGATGTTAGCTTCTGTACAGTAGAAGGGTTCTTTCTTTGTTGTTCAGCTTTAGCAAGATCAGAGGCGGCTCCAAACCACTCTCCTAGCTGCCCCATAACATCCTCTATCTCTCTGCCATGTTGCACTAGCTTCTTAGTCATAGTGAAGGCAGCAGTACAGGCTGATATAGCCGTTATGGGGTCTAGCATTAGTCTTTCTCCATGACCTCAAGCATCCTTTCAAGGGACTCTTTAATTCCCTTTATGTTCTCTTCGATCTTGCCTAGTTGCACAGCTTGCATATTAGACGATGCTTCAACAGCTTTAACATCACCACTTATTCTAACTATAGAGGCGTAGTTAGCATCTACGTCTGCCCTCATTTGAGAGATGCTCCAAACTATCATTGCCGCTTGAAGCACCAAGGCAAACAGTAGAGTTGCCGATATATTTTTACCCATTACGAAGCAGTCTTCCTCCCCCCTAGTCACAGGGGTAGGCTTTCCAATCTAGCTGAAAGTGTGGCCCATCAGGGAACTTCTTCCAATCACCACCCCATACGATCTTAATGTCTAGTTCCTTTGCAGCCTTCTTCATAGCATCACCAATAGGGTAGAAGTCATCCCACTCCCACGACACAGGATAAGGGACAACATCAACTGCATGACCCGTCAGGTGACGAGACTTGAGTGTAGTTGACTTACCTGTTTTCTTAAGCATACGCTGACGTTCAATGTTACGAACACCCTCAGTTACACTAAAGTCCTTTTCACTAATCTCTAATGCTCTTGTGACAACAGCTACCATATCGGGATGTACCCCAGACAAGTTCTGCTTACTTCGTAGCCCTAGTTTGTATCCCATTGGTTGCTCCTTAAGATGGTTTAGTAGGCCAAGTTATTGTGTTAGGGAATCCTGCTTGCGCTGGTACGTCCCGTAAAAGTTGTCTATATGTTGCCCATGCAGACTTATCTACAGGAGAGTCATCAACTTGTGTCCAATCTGAGGTCATTAATAGTTCGTCACGTTTTCTACGGGCTGAAACTTCTGGTGCAATAGGCTCAATTTCTGGTTCAGGTTCCTCAACAGGTATATTTTCTATACTCCAATTTGTACCACCCCACTTAGCAAACTGACCATCTGTCACTGTTGGTGGTGCAGTTTCAACACAACCCGCTGGAATAAGCCAATTAGCACTATCCAAAGGGTCTTGATCTGCTGTTGTAGTGCCTACGTAGACACCATTTAAATCTGTTTGATATACGTCCATGTTGGTGTCTCCTTAATATTTAATACAAGCTAGAAGTGCTATGTTTCGTGGACGGGTTTCGTCGTCACCAACAGGACTATTGTATGGAGTGACCTCATTACCTTCAGCGCCGTTGGGACTCATCTCCTGATCCCATCCGTTACTTGCTGCGTTTCCATAAGGGAAGGGGGCGTAGTTGGATTGGTAACGAACAAAAGATAAGTGTTTGTGCTCTTTAAATGTATCTACTTGAGCGGAACCAAAAGCTCGACTTGTATCTATACCACGAGAGTCATCCCATCCACGCATAAACTCACCACGCAAGTCGGGGACGTTAAACGTAGAAGACCCATCACCCACACCGAATGTTGTTCCTATTGCTGTAAACAAATCAGAATAAGTTGTCCTTGATACAGCAGCACCGTTCGCTTTTATGAAATCTGTAGGTGCTGTGTTAGCTGCATGATAGATCACTGTACCTGCGGGAACTCCACCGCCACCAGCAGCAGCAGCCCACGAAATATCTGTTCCGTCCGAAGTCAAAACGGTATCAACTCCCCCAGCCGCTAGTCTTGCTGTAGCACCAGAGGCATTACCATAAATAAGAGAGCCTCTAGTTAGGTCATTTAGAGTGTTAATCTCATCAGCACTAGCTAGTATTGCTGTAGCACCAAGAGTTAGCCCCTGCGTAGTAATAGATACAACATTATCACCAGCAGCATCTAAAGTAGCTATGACTGTCCAACCTGTACCAGCAGTGTTCCTAATCTTAAGCTGGTAGTTAGTTGTGTCGTACCACCATTGATGACCCCTGTCCGTAACTGGGTCCGTTGTGGGGATAGCAGGTTCAGTAGCACCAGAAGAGTTAGTTGCGATAGCTTGTAGAGCAGCGTTAATGTCAGCCCTAGTTTGTGGGAAGAGCTGGTTATCTATAATAAAATCGTGTTGGCTCATGTTCTGTGTCCTACTCTGGCTTTACAGGCCAAGTTATTGTGTTCGGGAATCCTGATTGACTTGGTACATCCCGTAGTGCAGCACGATAAGTAGTCCATGCACTAGACATGGTTACATCACTGTTGCCCATCCAATCAGTAGCAGCTAGTAGTGCGTCCCGTTCTTCACGAACAGCTACAGCAGCACGAGTGTCCGCTCCATCAGCCCATGCTTGCTCTTCTGCATCACGGGCGGCTTCTTCATCAGCAGTGAACTGCACAGATTGCCCGTTTATGTTATGGTATCGTGGCATGTTAGCCCCCTATGATTTTTTTATTCCATACATTACGATTTCACCTGACTCAATGTTGCCACTAGAGAAGGAAAACTTAATTGCATCTACATCTTCTGCAGCTAGTCTGACACCAACACCTTGATGTGGACTATTTGTTTCACCGCCTTGAATTGCACCGCTGGCTGCTCCCATAAAAACAGTAGTGGTCTTTGAATATGTATAAGCAGAAGTTGTGTGAGGCGAAAATAAATAAAATTTGCCACTTACCCCAAACTCATTAGTGTCACTGCCAACATCAGCATGTGTAACTGGCAAACTGTCCCTATCAGTAGTTGAATTACTGTGATAATCACCATCTGTACTAGCATAAGCACCGCCGTCATTAGTACTTGTTTGCGCCTTTAATGTTTTAGCATCCAATTCAGGAATTACATGCTGAAACCAAAACTCATAATGGTCATACTTAGTAGAATCAAAGTGACCATCTTGCGCCCTGAACTGTACATCTGCTGCATTAGATATAGCACCTGAAGAGGCGATAAATTCCATAGAGCCACCGCCACCAGCCGCAGCAGCCCAACTTATGTCCGTGCCATCAGATGTTAAGACTGTATTGGCTGCGCCCTTAGCCAATCGTGCGGTTTCACCGCTTGCATCCCCATACAGGATCGAACCCCTAGTTAAGTCATCAAGCAAGTTAAGTTCTGATGCGGAGGCAGTCATACTTTCATCTAGTGTAAGGACATTTATCCAACCATCATTAGCTTCATTCCTGATCTTAAGGGTGTTAGTGTCAGTCTCATACCAGAACTGATTGGCTTGGGTTCCTGTAGGCTCTGCATCACCAGAGGAATTAGAGACTAGGGCTAGTAGTGCAGAGTTAATATCGGCCCTAGTATTAGGGAAACTCTTAGTTCCTACTATCGGCCCATCGGCTGTTGTAAAGTCAAATTGAGCCATTAGGTGAACTCCTTCCCGTAGCCATTAGCTACATAGTCTATTGTTACGCTGTTGGTACTAGCAGAGCCACCAGTAAAGGTGTTTATAGTAAACCCTGACCTAGTTTTGTTTGTGATAGTGTATCTGTCTGTCTCAGCTAAATTAGCTATGGACAACCCGATAGCAGGTGGTGCATTGAAAGGGTGAGCCACTCCAAGTATATTATATACTATGTTAGTTGTACCCGTAAAAGTTATGTCTTTACCGGACACTAAGTACTCTGGCATGTCTATGGTGGCAGACAAGGCTGACACAAGCGGAGATGCGTTAGTATTACTAGAGTCTAACTTTAATCTGAACTCAAAGGCTCTCGCTATTATTTCGTTGCCGGACTGAGCATTTACCGCTACCCAATCAGACCAAGTAGGTGTGCCAGCAGGGTCATCATCTGTATGTCTTGTCTGAAACTCCGTGCTAACGTCATTAATAGAAGGACCAGCGTCATCAAACAAAGAGGTTGTCTGAGCATCAAACAGTCCACCCTCGGAGTCAAAGAGTTGTGTCTTATCAAACCTTGACTTTTCCTCTGCATAAGAAACTATGTTCTGAAACTTAGAGCCTAAGTCAACATAGTTTTCAAAGTAGTAGAAGCCTGTGCTTGCAAAGCTATCAAAGTCATCAAATACGCCTACAGGGGTTGTGTCAGCGCCCCTTGCATCAAACGTAGCCTCTGGTGCAGTATCAAACGTAGGTAACTTAGCAAGACTAAGACCTAATGAACTGTTCTCTACATTAACCTTTACTCCATTGAAGTTTGGACTTTCAGTAACCGAGGTAAATATCTCAGTGTTCCTCACAGCTTCTATGTTTTCAATAAGTTTAGCTGCGTTTACTGATTCATTAGACCCGCTGCTGGCATCATCTACAGCTTTAATAAAGTAAGTTCCCGGTTTATACTCTGTAAAAATAACGGAACTATCACTTGCGGGTACAGACTCCCGAACAGTTGTAGCAGAAGCGTAGGATGCCCCTGACAGTACCTTAGAGTACTTAATTACATAGTGGGCTAAGTCTAGGTCAGACACAGGTGTCCAACTAAGTTCAAAGCCTCCAGTAACCATGTTACCAGTAAAGTTAGTTACATCTGCTGGAGGCGCACTTAGGGTTATGACATCGTAGTTAGATACAGTAGTAAAGTCTCCATGAATACCAAGAGAGTTAATAGCTTGTACTCTTATATCATGTAGTCCCTCTTCTACACCAACAACCTCAACCCTTTCTGTACCCACAAATGCACCAAGGGTAGCTAAGTTTGTGAAGTCAGTCTCGCTTGGCTTTTTATACTGTACCTCTACCTTATCTGCTATGGAACTTGTGTTGACAACATCAATGTATAAGACGCCCAGAGTTTTACCCCTGACTCTTCTTACTTCAGTACTCAGGTTAGAAGTAGTAAAGGCTAAAGTAGGAACTTCAAAGGCTGACAACAAAGTAGTATTATCTCTTTCGTAGACTATACCATCGTCAACTTCATCAAAGACACTAGATGAAATCTCCCTAAGCACCATGTTTACTTGTAAGTCGTACTCGTCCACAGAGGCAAAGTTCCAAGACATAACCTCAAACTCTTTGTTAGTCCAACCAAGTCTAGTGTTAGTTAGGGTTATGTTGTCACCTGTCTGTACTTGGAAAGCCCTAAGACCAAAGGACGCCTCAATGGTAAGCTGCTGCCTATTCCTTTCTAGAACTACCCTAGCTATTCTTCTAGCCTCTATAGAGTTGTCAGTAAAAGTAAGGTCTAGGTCTAGTGAAGATTCTTGACCACCATCAGCAGTAACAAAGTCAGCATTAGTTACAGGTGGGAAGTCTGTTACTTGCCAATTACTTTCGTCACCCCTAAACGTACCATTAACATTGTTGAAGTTGTCCCTACGAGAGTTCCTAGTGGCTAGGCTTATGCCTGACCTAAGATCGTTCTCATCAAAGTTAACTGAAGCAGCAGTCCACGCAGCAGCTTTAACCTTCCATGCACCTTGGTTATACCACAGGGTAGCACCCATAGAAGTTATGGCATCTTGCAAGAAGTCTACAGGTGTAGACCCCGTAGTGAAAGCACCGTTCATTGTGTAACGTGTTGTACCAGCATCTGTATTAGTCTGGTCACAGATATTAGCAGCAGCAGTAAAAGTTGTGTCATCTATGTTGGCAGAGGCTTCTCCCAAACCATAACCAGTACTCGCAAGATAGTCTCTTATGCACAGGGCAGGATTATCAGACCAAGCGGTAGTAGAGGTTCTAGGATCATATACCTTCTTACCTTTAATGACAGCACTAATCTCAGGTACGCCATTAGGGAAGGCATCTGTGTCATAGGTCAACTTAACATACAGGTAAGCAATACCACGAAGTCTATGGTTCCCTGTCCAACCAGACACAGCACTAACTAAACTACTATCGGCAGCTTGAGTAGATGTACCTAAGTGTTCCTTGATTGTGACTAGACCACTATAACGACTAGGAGAGGTAACATTACCACTACCGTCTATAGTTGCTACTTCATCGTTAATGTATATCTCTTCAAAAGACTCTATCTCATGTCCAGCAAAGGCTAATACTCTATGTAGTTGTACGTTGTCTGTACCTGTAGTACCATCAAATACTCTAACACCACCGACTTTCATCTTACCATAGATAACTTGATGGTCTAATGCAGCACCTGTCTGTGTTACGTTATAACCTCTGTTTTTCTTATTGCCCCCACCAAATGTAGGTGCAGTAGGGGTCGGAGCCAGAGACCTCATAATTATGCTTGTAACAACAGACATAACTACATAACGAAATACTGCCGACTGAATTACAACACCAGCGGCGGCTGTAAAACCCCCTACAGCATAAGCAGCACCTACAACAGCCATTAAGAGTTACCCCCTATGTACTTAGAGTAAAGTCTTTCTATAGGCGTAAAGCCTAGCCTCTCAAGTATTATGTCAAACGGGCTGTGTACCTTAGTATTCATAACCATAACTGATACCCCATCTTTCTTTAGACACTTTTCTGCAAACTTTATCAACTTAACACCTGTCATACCTTTACGGTAATCTGGATGAAGATAGATTATGTCATTAGAGGCAAACACATGGTCTTTATAGTGTATGTTATTGCCCAACAAGACTACAAGATAACCAACTAGCTTTTCAGAACTTCTGGCGGTAAATATAGTAAGCCTACCTGAGTCTTCTAGTAAGTCATAAGCGTCCCAATCTGGGTTTAGCTTAATGCGATCTTTGTTAATGGCTATCTCTTCCCAGTGTCTTTCTATCAAGGGGATACACTCATCCTTAACTTGGCACAGAAACTCTTGCTGAAAACTAACCAACAGACCTGCCCCAGACTATTTCTTTATCTTGTAAGTCTTCAACAAAGTCTAAGCCAAGGTCTCCGGGATATACTGACTTCTGGTAAGCAGAAGTGTACCTAGCAATACGTGGTCTCTCTAAGTCTATTAGCCTATTCTCTACAGTTAACTCAATAGCGGCTTCATCTGCACTTTCAGATATATTCATCTGATCCATGTAACCAGAGAATAACTGTGTTAGCGCAGTTTCATCAGAGGTTACACCAAGGTAGATATTACACACACGCCCCTGATAAGGCTCTGCAAGGGCTAAAGAAAGTATCTCTGTCGTTATACCACTAAAAGTTAGTGTAGCACCCTTAACAGCTAAATCTGATCCCTCTTCTATAGCGGAGATAGCTAGAAGGTTTCCTGTTCCAACCCAAATCTTTCCGTCATAATCTAGGTCTCCTACACCTGTCCACAAGTGTATCTCATTAGGACTATCAAACAAAAGTTCTACAGCAAAGAAGGGAGAGATTACATCCTCGTCTAGGGCATTAAGTACTACCGAGGGAATAGTCCTAGTCATTATGTAATTACCTCTACAGCCTCAAAGGAGATACCATAGGTACTAGAGTTACCTATCTGCCACTCTTGCACATTATTTGTTAGTCTGAAGACACCCTTGGCACCCTCTACAATTACGGCACTAGTAGGGTCAGCGCCTGAATAAGTATCCTTGAGGTTAGGCCATATATCCACTACCCCCGTAGCAGAAATGTCTGCTAAGACCTTGTGCAGTTTAGATGTAGCTAGAGACCCTAGTTGTATGTAGTCACCAGCTTTAAGTGTACCACCATTACTAAGAGTTAAAGTAACAGATGATGCACCAGCAGTACCAGTTGCTACTATGTCACCATTTACTGCTGTACCCCTTGGGGCTGCACAGTTAGGATCACCTAAGAGAAAATTATTAACTGGACCTTGTAACGACAACAAGAAAGCTACCCAAGGTTCACCTAAGTCCCTACGTACAGGTGGAATAGTGACCGAGGCTTTCCATGCTTGGCCTGTGTGTTGTACTACCTGTTGTTTATAAGTAAAGGGAGACTCAGAGGTGGCAACAGCGTTCATAGCACTAAGAGTTATTTGTGCAAAGCCTATGTCAGTTGGTGCAGTCTTTAGTAAGCCGGTCATAATATTTCCTTACCCAAATGCCTGTTTCATCTGACCACCTCTACGACGATCATCTAGTATTTGCTTCCTAGTCATGTTAGCGATAGCTGGGGCTTGTTGTGCTATGATCTTCTTAACACTCTCATCACCGTTAGCTTGGAAGTTAAAGTTCTGATGAATAATAACGTCACCAGCACCACCTTCTGCCTGTACACCTAGCTTACCATCTTTACCCCTTTTCAAAGGCATGATAGCTTCTGGGCCAGCTTCTCCCATAAGACCTGTGCGACCATCATTCATAGGGAACATAGTAGGAGCACTTACGACACCACCATCAGCATAAGGTACTATGTTACCACCAGAGAAAGCATTACCATTAGCATTAGGCACTTGAGGTAGATAAGGATTTATAGCAGAACTAATCATACCTGTGATCTGTTTAACGACATAGATTTGATATAACTCAGCAATGATAGCCCTAGCCATATCCTTAAAGGCATCAGATACACTCTTAGTACCATCTACTATAGATGTAAGTGCATCACCCATGCTAGTCGCAATACTATCTGCCAAGTCTTTCTGTGCTTGTCTCTGTTCCTCAAATACCTTAGTTAGTTTTTCTTGTGCAGCTACTTCATCTGCTATAGCTTGAAGTCTTTCTGGGTCTTCCTGATACTGCTTCAAGAGGTCTCTATTCTGGAACTCAAGTTGCATAAAGACTTCTTTACGCCTACGTTCTTCACCCTCCAATCCAAACAAAGCCTTACTTAACTCTATCTGTCTTTCCAGAGCCTTGATTGGGCCTTCCATAGTTTTTGGTTCTTTGCCTTTTCCCTTATTTTGTTCAGCCATGAACTCTTTGTATTTTTTTAACACCTCTGGGGTAAGCCAACCTATAGGGCTTTCCTCCATAAACTTGCGTGGGTCTACACCTCTTCCAGAGCCACTTGCATTTTTAATAGCTTCTTCAAAAATCTTAGCCGCCAATGCTGCATCTTCCATATCGTGCTTGATTTTAAGAATTTCTTCAGCTAATTTAGCCGCTTCAATTTGTTGAGCAGCCGTTCCACCAACAGCTTCAACTTGTGCTGCTGCGATTGTCATTACTAGTTGCTTTTCCCTATCCCTAGCATTAATTAAATCACCGACTTGTTTTAGTTGGGCTATATTTGCTTTTTCTAGGGCCATGTTAGCATTAGATCGTTGAGTATTTACAGCCTCAAAAACTTTGATCTCTTCTCTCGCTTGCTGCTCAGTGGCTCTTTTAGCTTCAGCAGCGGCTTTTTCAGCCGCATTAAGCAAATCATCTATAAGGGCTAGTTGTTTTTTAGTAGTAGCATCAGCAGCATCACCCTTAGCTTTTTCAGCGTCAACCATTAACTGTGTCAGACCCGCTTCAAACATTAGGGTTCTAATTCTTTCCCCTAACGCCCCATTAAACTGCTTAGAGTACGCAAGTAAATCATCGCCTAGTTCTCTAAGGCCTTCTACCCCTTCTATAATACGAGGTTGTGCAGCCGTACCACGTAGTATTTCTGCAATCTCTTCCCTAACCCTTAGTATGTCTTCTGCATTAGCAATTTCTTCGTTAGTTGGGCCATATTGTACCCCTACTAAATCTCTTAACCACTCCATTTGGTAAAAGGGTATGTTAGTCATGTCATCAGCTAACACTTTTAATTCGTTTAAAATACCAGTTGATTCACCCTTTGCACCAAAAGCCAAAGCTATTGCATCTTGCACTTTTGCAGCAGAAGATTTTTCAAGCAGCTCCAAGTACTCTTTTAGTTGAGTGTTAGCCTCACTAAAGGGTGCGCCTAGTGTATCTCGCAACATAGAAGATACATTACTTAAGTTAGAGAGTGCGTTTTCAACACCTTTTATGCTTTCTTCAAGCTGTTTACCTGCGTCTTTGGTGTCTAGGAACGTCTTAAGAAGCATGGTCCCTAACGATAGACCAATACCGATAACAGCACCAGCAACTCCCGGAAGTAGACCAGCAAGTTGTGTACCCTGTTGACCAAAAGCTACAAGTGCGCTAGTACCTGACTGCACCTGTACAAAGAAGTCACCAACCTGATAACCTACTTGTTGGGCATACATACCAAACTTGTTAGTACTCTTTCCTGCAAGCCTTTGTGCGTCTGCAAACTTCTTAGCGTTTTGTGCGGCATTACTCATAGATGCACTTTGTTGACCTACGGCATTAGTTGTCTTACCAAGGTTTTTGTACAATATAGTCTCTTGAACATTTAGTTCGTTAACCATTTTAGAGTACTTTTGATGGTTTATCTTACCAGAGTTAACAGCGGAATCTAGTAGCTTAAAAGCCTTTCTTATCTTTAGGGCTTCTTTTTCTGTCTTTAACAGAGTAGATGCAAGATTGTCTACACTCTTATTGGTCTTATCTACAGATGATGATTCGGCTATCACCTTAATTGAGATTACATCATCAGCCATTGTTTACCCTCATATAAACTCCGTCAAGCCTCTTAACCGCTTCTACTTCCCAAGCTGTCATAGGCGTGTCAGTTAGTTCTTTCCATGCTTTTATTTGTTCGTATGTTATCGGGTTAGGGCCACTAAAG
>Ga0208792_1000570_pt1 | contig 13874 bp, 17 predicted proteins | sample 14_taG_FD_184087 | JGI IMG/M metagenome (GOLD analysis project Ga0208792, IMG submission 184087) | Marine viral communities from the Subarctic Pacific Ocean - 14_ETSP_OMZ_AT15311 metaG (SPAdes) (version 2) | ecosystem: Environmental > Aquatic > Marine > Oceanic | place: Pacific Ocean | collected...
GTCGAGTACATTACCGGTAACGGTTGTAAACTCGGGTGCGGGAACACAATATACGAGTGGGTGGACAGTATCGGGCTCGACGAGTTCGTTCGTGGTTCCCAGTGATGCACCAAACACGTTATACTATTATTGTCAGAATCATAATGGTATGGGTGGATCTATAAGTGTTTCCTCGGCAACAACAACGACACACACGGTAACCGTGGTGTCTTCGAGTGCCGGTACACAATATACGAGCGGGTGGACGGCATCGGGAACACCTGGAAGTAGCGGTGGTATAAATACGTTTATTGCTCCAAGTGATGCACCGAGCACACTCTATTATTATTGTGGGAACCACTCGGGTATGGGTGGTGCAATAAACATGGTTTCAGGACCCGTTTCGACAACGTTTGCCGTGACGGTCCAATCTGTAGGTGGATATTACGGGAGTAGTAATAAATATTTCATAGATGGAACACAACAAGCGACCATATCTCTCGTAAGGGGTAAGACGTACACGTTCAATAACAACGCATCGGGAAGTCACCCGATGTACTTTGCTACATCGAGCGACGGTACGATTTATACGTCGGGTGTGACGAATGGGGGTACATCGTCAGTCACGTTTGCGGTCCCACTAAACGCGCCAAGTACACTGTATTATAAGTGTGGGGTCCACGGGGGTATGGGTGGAACCATAAATATACTCGGACCAACGACAAGTCCATTAACCGTGACGGTTGCGAGTGGTAAATTTGTTATCGGGGGCGTTTCACAAGCAACGCTTCAACTCGTACGCGGAGAAACGTACGTGTTTAACCAAGAAAACTCATCGAATGGTACTCATCCTTTACGGTTATCTACGACGAGTAACGGAACCCACGTCGTCGGTGGTTCCGGATTTTATATTGGTGGAACACAGAAACCGACCCTTACGATGGTACGTGGGAACACGTATACGTTTGACCAATCGAACGCGTCGAATGGTTCACACGTTCTCCAAATCGCATCCGCGAGTGATGGGACGCAGTATACGACTGGGTACACGGCCGCGACCGGTACGTTCGTTGTACCTTTATCGGCACCAGATACACTGTACTATAAATCGAGTACGACCTCGGGTATGGGTGGTTTGATTAACGTGACGGGATCGAGTACGAGTGCATTTATTGTAACGGCGGGTGGTGGTAAATTTAGTATAGGTGGCGTTGAACAAGCTTCACTTTCCGTGATTCGAGGTTTGACGTATACGTTCGACCAAACGGATTCTTCTAATAGTACACACGTTTTGCTATTATCGTCTACGAGTGATGGAACGAGGAATACGGGTGTAAATAAATATTACATAAGCGGGGTAGAAACACCAACACTCACGTTTATACGTGGGAACACTTATACGTTTGATCAATCTGATTCTTCAAATGGTAATCACCCTATACGTTTATCGGCAACGAGTAATGGGACACATGCGAGTGGGTCTCAATACACGAGTGGGTGGACAACAACACCAGTTTCTCCAAACTATGTTCCAGGCGTTTCGGGTGCGACGAGTCAGTTTGTGGTTCCCGCGGACGCACCAAGTACACTTTACTATTATTGTCAACACCATTCCGGTATGGGTGGTGCGTCATCTATAAACGTGGCGGATTCGAATAGTGGTATCTTACTTACGTATGGTACACACGCACTGGTCGCAAACGCGACGGTTTCGGGTGAATATACTATAGCGACAAACTTTGACGGGACGACGAGTAATCTATACATGGACGGTGAATTAATTTCCCAAACAACCCCGACGATCGCGTCGGGTGCGAAGATGTTAAAAATTGGCGAAGACTATAACGGGTTGATTAAGAACCTTAAGTTTTGGAACTATGCGAAAGAGTTCTTCATAGCCATAACCGGTGTTTTAGATTTATATTCATTGTATAACGATACGGATAAGATCGCGTCTGCATACGGCTTTAGATTATTATTTAAAGAGTATGAAGGTGCACACGCTAAGATTAAACGATCGAGTGATAACGCGGAACTTGACGTGACGTTTGAAATGAATGGTGGTATTAAAACACCAACAAACTTTACCACGTGGAAAGGAAGTGATACGTTATACGTGACGAAATGGTACGACCAAAGTGGTCGAGGGTTAGATGTAGTACCCATAAATTCGTCTACACCTCCCGTTTTTGATAACGCACAATCGAGTGGTCACTTTGCGGGTAAATGGGGTGCTAAATTTGACGGTTCTTCTAATGATAATGAATTAAAAATTGATAATTATACAAATAGTTTTGGTACCGGCACACAAAAGTATACTATATTTTGTAGTACGTACTGGGACGGTGGGACGAGTAATGATACCTTATTCGCGATAGGTAGACCTAATAGCCAAAATAATGTTGCATTTCACCCAAATAATGGCGGTAACTATAATCATTACCATTACGGTAATGATGTTACTGGTACGGGTCCATCTGATCAAACATCTTTGACTTTGGGTCTAAGGTATACGGGAGGTGCATCTAATTCGACGAATATGAAACAATGGTTTGATACTACATTACAATCAGGTTCGGGGTCGAGTGGTGGTAGTTTAAATCTTGAATCCAATTATCCTTTACGGATCGGCGGATATTCCATTCGCGGTTCTGGTCATTATTACGAAGGTCGTATATTCAATTTTATCGCATTAAGAACAGATCGTACCGATTCGGAAGTTACTGATATTATAAGTAAATTGAATACGTATTAATCCCAAACTCTTTGCATATTCGATTGTATAGCCCACGGGTACCGTATTTTACCGTACCCGACAATGTTATACGCATCGATACCGATACGATTACATTTGGTACACACGTCGAAACTATCATCAATGATCGAGTCGAGGGCAAGACTACGACAGATTTCGTGTTTCTCAATTTCGTGATCCGTATAACTATTGGTCATGATAAGATCATCGAATGTATTGGGAAACCAGTACTCGAGCCATTTTTCAGTTTGATCACGCGCGTAACTTTGGCGACCCGTGACGATATACATTTTATCGGCATAGTCGCGTAAATGTCCCATTTGTTTACACACACCTGATATAGGTTTAAGTTTCGCGAACGCCTCGGATTCGTAAAAATCATGGACCATGTCACGCGATTGGGGTTCGGTAATGTTAAACATGTCTCTATAGACGTAGGGGTACTTTTGGGCGGTCGGCATTTTGTGTCCACGGAACTTTGCCATAGGTTTAACGAACGAGACGAGAACTTCGTCGATATCAATAGCAACTCTTTTCATTTGTGTAATATAATATATTTATTCATAATCTCTAAATACTATCCCGATGGGAAACCTTGGAATACCAAGTTCCGTCAAGTTTTGGAACTTTACGGTTAACATTTTTCCAAAATACTTCTCTTTATTTGAGTAAAAATACTCTCTTTGTTCGATCGTACCTTCGGGTCGAGCACAGAATGTACTTCCATTTTCTGTTTTACAGACCCATACGACGGCATTCGCGTCACGACCGTGTCCCGTCTTTGCGTCGATAACTTCATACTCTTCCGTCATGAAATCCTTAAATTTTAACAGGTAATTACTTCGTTTCCCGTTTTCGTATACACTCGAAGGTTCACGAACCATCGTACCTTCGTATCCCTGTGAAACAAAGTTCTCATGGAACTGTTTCAAACACGCTTTCTTACGAACAAGTTTCGTTTCGACCGTGACATACTTTTTGCGTTCCTCGAACGGTAATTCGGGACGATTCACATCGAAATAATCAAAAACGTAAAACTCGAGTTGTTTCGGGTCCGTTTTAAACAAACTTGTAATTTCCTCAAACGTTTTGTTTGGATCGTAACACTCACCGTCGAGGTACTCACCGTCTTTGAGACCTTTACCGAGATACTCGGTTCCCGGAACGAGTTTCCCCGTACGTGAAATTCCACCTTTATTTGAGACGAGTAATCGAACTCCATCAAGTTTCGGTTGAACGTAGAACGGTTCCGAAATGTACTTTTTACGATCGTCCCATTTATTTGCCAACATAGGCATAACGTCCGGTACCTGTAAATTCTTCCAAATAGTTTTTGCTCTTTTCAGGGCACTCTCATACCCGAGCGGAACGTGTGTTGTTGAGATAGATTCTTTACCATCAACAACACCGGTTGCTTTAATAATATTGGCGGTACCGTCTTTCAGTTTTTGAACTCTAATTGACGTGTACCTTTGATTGCCGTTTTTATCCGTTTTAAAAATTGTTTCCATTATATTAGATGAGTAGTGTTCTACCAGTTGTAGATTATAAAAGAATGGAACGACTTAGGCCTCCAGAAAACACGGTTATTCCTTTAAATGCAAATACTCTATGTATATTTCTTATAATAGCGACCATTATCGGTTTATATAAGAGACATGTAGACTTGAAAACCCCCCGGACTCGAAGGTCTAATCAATCGAATGAACGACATTATACTTGATACACTCTTGTGGATCTAAATACATATCACGTTTCATAATTTTCTTAAACTGTTTTTGAGGTATAGTTGTTTTTTCCTTGTACGTTTTTGTAACCATATCCATGAGTTTATCACATGATTTCATTTCGTCCTTGAGTTCCTCATATTTCCCCCAGAACCCGTTCGTGGATATTTGGTGTATCAAAACGTGTGCATTCTTACCTATACGACGTTCATGACCACCCAAAAGGAGAAACGTAGCAGCGGAACAACATACACCTTGTGCTATAGTAACGACTTTAACACGTGATTTTTCGATAATGTTCATGGCACTTATTCCAGCGAACAAATCGCCACCTTCACTACATACGTGAAGGTACATAATAGGTTCATACCCTATGAGTTCTGCCTTCTTTTTAAGAAGATCAATTTCAAGTTTCTTAAAATCTTCGATGAACTCGAGAATATCTACATCGGTAATTTCCCCATAATAGAAAATTTCGTTACCAACGACCCGAGACACTTTATATTCTTCCTCTTCTGAAGCTGGGGTAGTCGTATTCATTTAGTTAATTTAGACCATTTTCTTTAATCATTTTTTTGATTTTAGTAACCTCTCGTTGTTTTAGTTTGTTCTGTAAACCAAGATGGTTCATAACATCAAAATCCTGTGGTGTCAGATTATACTCTTTAAACTTCGAGACGTCACCTTTTTGTGCATACTCGCGTAAAAGCATGAATTCATGGTGGTTCATTTTTGTATGGGAACGACACTGTATACTTCGAATCTTCTGTTCACGCATTCTCTGGTTCCCGTATTTTGTCCACGCACTCCCTGGTCGTATTGTATCGGGTTCAACTAAGGTGTTACCCGTATATATTTTTGGTATTTTCATGGCGTATAAAACAAAATAAGGCATGAAATCCCATTCACCTTTATACAATTCTGTATCGAATGTATCTGCATTTATTAATGCATTCATGATTTTGTCGGGGTGTTCCGGGTTAGACCCAAGATAATTTTCATGTACGGCTCCCCAAATATGTCCATGTTCATGTATAGTTTCTTCTATATCTACAGTACCCGGTTTACAAAAGAAATCTTCGATAATGTCTTTTGATGATTTAAAAATATCCTTTTCGTCGCTATATTCAAGGTAATTGAAATAGTTTCCTATATTTCCTTTACACTTTTCAGAGGCTATTTTTGAACGTGGATGATTTTTATTTAACCACTGAATAGTTTCAGGTTTACGTTTCGGTAGGAACACGAGTTTAAAATTGGGTAACATGTGTACATTTTTAGACGTCACGAGTAATGGTTTTTTTGTAACCCGACCACCTTCACATATGGTTTCTACTATACTTTTATATGCTGTATCGGATTCGTAATCGTCTATATAGGCATACATATTTGAATTTTTTATCGTACCCAGGAATATATCTTTTTTACGTAACACTTCATCATATATTTCTATACTATTTGTCTCATCTAGAATTTTATTAATAGCGAATGTTTTTCCGACACCAGCTGCACCACATAAAAACACATTCTTACCATTTTCTAATAGAGATGTAATTTCTTTTATTTCGCGGTCATGGAGCGAAATACGATCAACCTTTTTTTGTTTATGTATTGTAACAAAGGCATTCATGTCAAATGATACTGAAGATGTGGATCTCGCTACTCAGGCGTTAGATATTATTATGGAAAATAATACACTTCAAATGAGAGTGATAGATCCTTTAAAAAGAAAACTTTTTCCTTATTTGATGTGCATTACAGTCTTTAACTTTACGTTATTTATTATGGTGGCGTATCTTGTGAATCGTCTTTCGGTGATTCTGTAACAACTTCCATGAGTTCTGTACGTCTACGTAATTCTTTCATGAGATCACCTTTTAGACTTACGAGCCCTTTATCTTTTAAATCCAATATTTCATTCTTACGTTCTTGTACACGTTCTATATCGGCTTTAACAGCTTTTTTTACTCCACGTATTTCGTCGAGTTCTTGTTTAAGTTCTCGTTTTGCGACACCTCCCACGGCATCTTTTAATTTGGTTATAACCTTACTTTCTTGAATGGCTTTAAATGGTGTAATGGGTTGTATATGCATAATTTCTGGTTTGAAGAATGCATTATCATCGGGAAATTCACGTTCAAATGCATCTATCATTTTTTTGGGTACATTAGGTGATTGTTCAATCAAACGGTCATATTCAGTTCTCATATTTTCAATCATATTTGTACCGTTTAACGTCCTTTCCGAAAGTGGGAGTGTAAGTTCAAGACGAATCGTTCTCGAAACTTTACCGTATTGTACAGACGCAACACGGTGACCTTCCATAAGTTCGTTAATTTTAAGAAATTGCATGATCGTTGTTGCGATGGCGGTGATTAAGTTTAGACCGCCAATAGCCGACGGTACAAAAGGTTGTACGGAAGGTGGAAATGTTTCTTGTGCAAAGTTAGCAGTACCTGTAACTGTACTTACAATTATGAGTGGTATAGTGAATTTCATACTCAATTTTTTGTATGAACAGTATGCCTGGTAGTGCATATACCTATAACAGGCCGCGGCTTCACCCCAGGCCTTTAGTATTTTCTCCTGTTGTGGGTGCCATATCTTCGGAAGTTTCTTTTCTTCGTTCATACTAATAGAGATGAATATTATATTTTTCATTCATTTACTTTTTTTCATAACAATGTTGGTTGTACCATTTATGAAAAATAAACAAAACCTCGAATTTTATTCACTCCTTGTTCCATTCATATTTTTTCATTGGTCGGTCAATGATGATACATGTGCTTTGACCCAGATGGAAATGGCCGTAACAGGGAACAGTAAAGACGAAACATTCTTTGGACGTATTATGGGTCCCATATATAAAATGGACGACACTGAGGCAAACAATTTCTTAAAATCTATTTTATTTTTTCTATGGCTACTTGTTCAGTACAGACTTAATAGAATTGATTTAACACCACTGAATGAAATTAAGAAACGGTTTGTTAAATAATGTTGGTATACATAAATGAAGATCAAAAACAAAACACAACAAAAACTATTATTTATTGCGTTAATGGTACTCATTGCTGTAATTGTATATCAAATACGTAACCCAATTGTTATTAAAAAGAGGGTTCGTGTACCTGTAGAAGTACCAGTTCAGGTTCCAGTTCAAATACCAGTTGAAAAAGAATTTAGAAACCCACCAATTAAAGAGTATAAACCTGGGTACGTCCAACAAATGGGGGTTCTTGTAGGATCAGATGAAGAAACATTACCTTTATACGGCAAAGAAGTTAGGGGAAGACGTGATCAATATCATTATTATACGACAACGCCAGGCGATCAAGTGTACCCACTTCCAGTAACTATTGATAACCGTGATTGTATGGACGACATTGGATGTCGCGAACTTTACGGAAATGAATCTGTTTCGGTTTTAGGACAAACGGGTTCATTTCAGGCGAAAATGTATAGAACGGACAATTTTTTCTAATGTATTATAAATGAAGATAGATTTATTAAAAAATGAAGCAAAACGTTTCGGTCTTCGCGTAACCAAAAAAATAAAAGGGAAACGCGTTCCTCTGAGTGAAAAGGAACTCAAGATGAAAATTCAAAGACGGCGACAACCAGCTTTGGAAATTCAAGTTCGAAATTCAAAAAAACTTATACGAACGTGTAAATCACTTTTACGAACAGTAGAACCAAATGCTCCACGCGTTCGTCGAGTTTCTCAACCCGTCTCACGTACACCACCTGTGCCACGTGCACCACCTGTGCCACGTGCACCACCCGTGCCACGCGCACCACCAGTTCCAACTAGAAGAGATCCACGCGCAAATTTAATGACTGCTTTAAAAGCAAACCTTAAACGACGTGGTCTTAAAGAAAAGATAAATCAAACTTCTTAGATATAATCTTTTTTGCACCTTCGAGTTCTGGGTGACTCCATAAAAGCCATCTCGACCAAAATCCTGCGGTAAAAAAACCTGTTTTTGTCCAGTTTTCTTTATCACTTCGAGTTACATCAAGCATATTTTTATGAACAAGTTTAGGGTCGGTTTGTTTTTGTACCATATGAGGAACAAATCCACCGTGTCGTGTTACGTATGAACGCATACGTAAAGGGTTTTTGTGTATTGTATAGTCTGAGTAGCCTCTTGCTCCAAAATCAACTATTTTTCCATTTTCAAAAGTAACTCTAAACTTTTTATCAATACGTGGACTTTTTCTTAAACGAACGCGCATATATAATTACTGAATATATTTTTCACCGCGTTTTTTGCGTCTATATAACACAATTCCAAGTGTGAGGGATATTATCCAAGCTTGAAATTGTGATATACCATACGGTTCTTCGACCATAAACATTTATACTATATAATTATTGTTTATTTTCTAATTTAGCGAGTTTGTAGTGGTGATAAAAATGTATTAAACTTAAAATCAAAGAAACAAGAACAAATGGGTTATATCTCGATTTTCTATTAAGAACGAATAGTACAATCGAACCTATAATAACGATGGTAGGTAAGCTAAATAATCCGATTTGAATATCGGTCAAACCAAGAAACCGTTTTTCTAATTTGTTAACATCTGGTGTTTGTACTGGTGCGTAGTATTCTTTTCCTTTATATCCTGGCATTTATTATATATACACAAAAAAAATGTGGATTTTCATGATACCAATACTATTGATATTGAATGATTACCTTAAATCGCCTATAGATAGATTATATTTTCAAACACCTTTACGTCCACTCGTTGGTATACGAAATTCAATCGTAGATTTATTATTTTATAAACCGCATTACTCGGTAGACGATTTTACGGGTTTATGGAGGGTACAGAAACACTTTTTCGATATAAAAAATGAATACGATACCTTATGTAAAAATAAACAAAAGTATTATTTTCATGACCTTGATCCATGGTTTGAATATAATCAAAAATATTATTACTATAAAATACACGATTTTCCGAAATTATACGCATTTTTAAAAACAGTACCATGTGTTGATCATGCCATGATTGCGGTCATGGAAGGATCGATGTCTATACCAGCACACCGTGCCGAGAGTAATTTACAGTTACGGTACCACTTAACGCTCGAAGGAACAAGTAATCTTACCACTGAGTTTGATATTCATCAACATAAACCTGGTGAAGATGTTCTTTTTGATCACGCACGTCACCATAGCGTTGATAAAACTGGTGAAGAAAAACGTGTTGTTCTTATTTTAGATATTAATCGTTTCTAATCTAAAGGTGTTTTCGACACACCGCTCTATACATGTCGTGATCACCAACAAGTTCGAGTTCATCATTTTGTACGATACGTTTTGTAAAAGGTCCATGTGTTCCATCCATACACTCCATACACATCGCCGATATCTTAAACACTTTATCGGCGAGAGGTACACAATCTATAAGTTCACCAAATTTTCTTTGTTTATAATCCCCATCAAGACCCGCGAGTAAAATCGTTTTACCCGAATCGAGAACCTTTTCCACAAACTTTTTAAGATCCGTGAAAAACTGAGCTTCATCCATAGCTATAACGTCGACATCTGAAAAATCAACTTCATCGAGAGTATTAGTTTTTATACAATCGAAACGAACATTATCATGGGTACGTAAAACATCTTCTGATGCGCGCGTATCCTTTTTGGAATTTATAACGAGAATACGTTTACCTATAACTTTGTACCGTTTTAAACGTCGGATAAGTTCGGACGTTTTTCCTGAAAACATGTTACCCATAATAATCTTAAGACTCATTTCTAAATATACGTATTATTTTTTTATACTTATAAATATATTCTCAGTATATATAAATAGGAAAAAATGTTTATATACATATTATTTTTATTAGCTTTACTGTTGAATGTTTTAATCGGATATACCGCTTCGTATAAAAGGAATGTGAAAGAAGGTGATCCCGTATACGATTTAGGATTTAAACTATTACCAAATTTACAAAAATATGATCATTTGGGTGATTATGCATTAATTATTCCTATATTTTCTGTTCTTTTTTCATGGGGATCATGGGGAACACCAAAACGTGAAAAATTTTTAACTATGTTCATTTTTATGTATACATTTAGAGCTTTATCTAATTATGTAACGACATTACCTTCATCAAAAGAGTGTAAGTTAAAACCACCATTTGGTTTTTGTAACGATTATATGTTTTCTGGGCACGCCACGGTCAATATAATATCATCGTATTATGTAGGTTCACCTTTATGGCCTGTATGGCCAATATTAACATCCCTGTTTTCCGTGGCTTCTAGAGAACATTATTCAGTCGATCATATTATTGCATGGCTTATTTTTACATCTCTTAAGTGTAAAATATAATATTTACATAAATAAATGAACTTTAATACGTACGTTGTAAATTTGGATTCACAGAAAAAACGGTATGATGTTCAGAAAAAGAAACTTAATGAAGTTGAGATATATCCAATTCGTATCAGTGCGTATAGATTTGAAGATATTGATAAGAGTGAATTACAAAAACATTTTGTTCGAACAACACCTTTATTAAAGCCTAGATCTGCTATTGGATGTACATACAGTCATATACAGGCACTTAAACATTTTTTAAAGAACGATACAAATGAATTTGCTCTTATATTAGAAGATGATGCATTTCCTTTATTTACTAACGTTGCTCACTTGGAAAAGAAACTCGAAAATATAGATTGGGACTATTTAAGTTTACATTGTGACGGTGTATGCCCAGAAGAGGGTGGTATTCCTTATTTATTATCTGGTTCGACCGCTGCATATTTTATTACACGAGACGGTGCAGAAAAAATAATAAACTATAAACATTCTTTTCATTATGATGTACAAACAACAACAATGAAAAAGCTAAATAAAAAAATAGATAGAAAAAATTCATTTTGGACAGATGAGGAATATAAAATGGGTGGTGAAATGAGTTCAAATAGGTATAATAGATATTGTAACAAAATATATGATAAAATTACAGAAAAAGTAGTGAATAGAGGTGAAAAAACCGCTTGTCACTACAAAGATTACCGCATGTTTCGAATACCTGTATTGAGTTATGAAGTATCTGTCGAAGATTTAGTGTTGTTTTTGTTGTGTATTTTAATCTGTTGTACAACTTTTATCGGCGTAAAATACGTAAAAGGTAGTAAAAAATAATAAAGAACTCAATAAATAATTTTGTTTTTTGGGAAAAACTGCGAGTAAAGTGATATTTATTAACAAAATGTAAATGTAATAAAATTGGTTATATTCTGTTAACATTCTAAACCACCTACTTTCATTTGCACTAGCTGGAAAAGAAATAAATGTTGCATTTACACTTTCTTCTTTATCTAAAGGACTAAAATTTTTAAAAATTAGTTCTTTATCATCAACTTTTATGAAATTGTATTTTTTACATAAAGCATTTAAATTAACCTGATCATCTACACATTTCATTTGTATAGACTCTTTTAAAATGATTTTAAGGTTTTTGACATAACCCATGTACATACCAGCATTTGCGACGTTACTATTATTACAACTACCAAAAACAAATATTTCACCAAATTTATTCATAAGTTCGGGATCCTTAGATACGAGTACTTTACACTCGTAACTTTCAAAAAGACTCTTAACGTTTGAAATATCTTTATTTATTTTTGTATCAAACCCATCTACAAAAACAATTATATCGTCGTCTTTTTTTGTTTTCATGTATTCCAAAAGACCAATAGATTTATCAATGTACCCATTCCATTTCTTACCCATACCAAGAACTTTTACTTTAACACCGTGTTCGTTATTTATAAGTTCTTCGAACATACCTGACGATTTATTCGCATAAGTTACTACTTCTAAAGACATTATTACTACAATATGTATATATTTTAAATGGTTTTAAAGAAACAACTCTTATAATAATAAAAAACATGGAAACACTTAGAATTAAACGATTAACTCTCGAAGCAACTTTACCGACGCGCGCATCCCCTGGATCTGTCGGGTATGATTTATACAGCATTGAAAACATGACTATCAATGCATGTGAACGTGGTATTGTAAGTACGGGTATTTGTGCAACGATACCACATGGTGTGTATGGTCGTATTGCACCCAGATCTGGTTTAAGTGTAAAACACGGTATTCAAACGGGTGCTGGTGTTATTGACCCGGACTATACGGGTGAATTGAAGGTTATCTTGTTTAATCACGGGAGTGAACCGTTCGAAATTAAACAAGGCGATAGAATCGCCCAACTCATTTTGGAAAAGTGTGAAACACCACTTATTGAGGAAGTTGATGAATTAAAAGAAACAAAACGTGGCGAACGAGGTTTTGGATCTTCGGGTAAGAACTAATTTAGTTACCAAATGCGATACCACCCATACCATTCTTAATCCTGAGAATGTTATAGTTGACCGCATACGCGCGAATCATATTAATGTTTGCATTTGTAGTAGAATCAGTGTAATTAATATTTATCTTCGCGTTATCGATTCGCGAAAAGTTCAAGGTACCCGTTGGTTGGGACTTGTTCATGGTAAGACAGAATGGCCATGTATATATTTGTTCCGAATCGACCGTAGTGTTAAGAACCGAACAGTGTCTCGATGGAACAACGTTTCTATGGTATTCGTGTGTCATATTTTCAAAGAGTGGGACACCGTTAATAAACATAGACGCATCCGTGAAATCGTATAATGTGTTCGACGCGTTACCTGCAGCTATGTGAACGGCCTTTACTGGATGATTAAAGTAGGTCAAATCAATCGATGTATCGGAAGCAGACATTGGTTGGTGTTGTGTTTGTGTAATGAGAATTTCGTGTTCACCTTTCGCAAAGAATTCACGTTCGTCTGTGTCAACAAACACGTACGAACCGTATACCTTTGGTCTTTCAGTACCTAAATCAAATGTACCATTTCTACACTTAATTCTGATTTCAACTTCGTGGTATTGAAGACCGACAAGTGGTAAAGATTTAGTCCAATCTTCACTGAAAAAGAATGGGATTATGTAACTACCGGGCGAAGCATTATCACCACCGTCTTGGGTAGTCTCGGCACACGACGCTTTCGCCGAAGATTCGTTGTATAACGTATTGTGTACGGTATTAATAAAAAGTGTATCTAATTTTGTAACTTCTTGACCACCAATCCACAGAGAGAATTCAGTTGGTGAAGTTTCAACTGGTGTTGTCGCATTCGCGGATTTAAAAATAGAGTTATCATGATTATTATTGTTAATATTGGGATTTTCAATCCACACGTAACTCAAGAGATCACCTTTAGATTTGATAGGAATGGAAACTTCGTTTCCCGAACCAAACGTCCCGATATAATCCATACGTTCTGGTTTTATCGAAAAGTTTGTGTGACGTTTATAGTTTTGTCTAAAAAAAGAGACTTGAG